>Ga0206131_10001983_pt1 | contig 25496 bp, 24 predicted proteins | sample Helgoland_Spring_FD_148636 | JGI IMG/M metagenome (GOLD analysis project Ga0206131, IMG submission 148636) | Pelagic subsurface seawater microbial communities from Kabeltonne, Helgoland, North Sea - Helgoland_Spring_Bloom_20160517_1 | ecosystem: Environmental > Aquatic > Marine > Epipelagic ...
TGACCTCTCAAATGCTGGAAATAAATCCATTTGACCAATATGGTGTTAGTGCAGGGAAAATCTTCACCAACAAGTATCTTGATGAGCACCGCGGTTGAGCTTCGAAAGGTGCCGAGCACACCTGGGGTTTATAAATTTTTTAGCAACCATGAAATTATCTATATTGGTAAAGCAAAAAATTTAAAAAAAAGAGTTTCAAGCTATTTTGGTAACTCATTCAAAGATCGAAAAACCAGACAGATAAAGCTACTAACAGACAATATAGAAACTTTCACAACAAAGAATGAGGTTGAGGCTCTTTTATTAGAGCAAATGTTAATAAAAGAAAATAAGCCAAAATTTAATATTCTTTTACGAGACGACAAAACATACCCCTATATTTACTTTTCTTTAGATCATGAGTATCCAGGCATCTACTCAAAGAGAACCAAGCAAGCTGTTGATTCAAAGTTCTTTGGGCCATTTGTTAGCTCAGAAGCAGTTAAGAAATCAATCAAAGAAATACAAAAAATTTTTCAAGTAAGAAACTGTAGTGATACAACCTTTACCAATAGGACTCGTCCCTGTATAGAATTTCAAATGAAAAGATGCTCAGCTCCTTGTGTAAAAAAAATATCCAAAACAGATTATTTCGAGGATATTGCTAGTGCAAAATCTTATCTTTCCTCTTCTGATAATCAAACTATCAATAAACTAACCTCAGATATTGAAAAAGCATCAGAAAAGCTTGAATTCGAAAAAGCAGCAGAGATTCGAGACAGACTCAAAAGACTTCAATTGTTAAGAGAGGAGCAGTCTGTTGTAACCTTGGCTAGGGATATTGATATCTTTTCTGTTCATGCAGAAGATAACTATCTAGGTATATGCATTATTGTGGTGAGAAGAGGAAAAATAAGAGGGACGAAAACTCATCTTATAAAACAGGCTCACTATGATTCATTGGAAGAGGTTTATCAAAGTGCAGTATTTAATTTTTATGATAATCAGTCAGATATCCCAAAGAAAATTATGTCTACTGATGCACTAAGATCGAAAGATCTTTTATCCAAAGTAATTCAAAAAAAATATAACGTTAAAGTAAATCTAACCCATACTCCTGATAAATCTATTAGACCAATTTTTAATCTTTGTAAAATAAATGCTAAACAAGTCATACAAAATCATATAAGTAAGGAGGATAAATACACCTTTGCATTTAATGAGCTTAAAAATGCTATGAGTTTAAAAGATAGTATTAAAAAAATTGAGGCATATGATATTAGTCATATTTCTGGAGATCACGCTGTTTCATCATGTGTGGTATTTTCCAATCAAGGCCCTCAAAAAAAAGAATATAGAACTTTTAATATTCCAAAGGAGTTGTCTGGCAATGATGTAGGTTCCTTAGAACACGTGCTTGAAAGAAGAATAAAGTATTATGATGATCCGGGTATTAAGCCAGATATCATTTTAATAGATGGTGGTAAAACTCAGTTAAAATATAGCAAATCAGTAATTGATAAATCGATTTATAACGATATTGAGGTTATTTCAATTGTAAAAGGGTCTAATAGGCTAAGAGCTACAGAGACCATATTAGCTGATAATGGAATCATAGAATTAGATAAGTATTCAAAAGCATATCTTGTTCTTCAGGAAATGAGAGATGAGTCGCATAGGTTTGCAATAACTGCTCAAAGAAAGAAGAAAAGGGGCTCTATAAAAAAATCACAACTAGACTCAATTCCTGGCATTGGCCCAGTATTAAAAAATAGAATCCTTTTAAAATTCAAAAGTTTAAAAAATATAAAATTTGCAAATATTGAAGATTTAATGACTGTAAGTGGCATTAATGACAAAATAGCTTATAAAATAAAACAAAACATCAAATAATGGTTACTTTAATAAATCTATTAACATTTTCTAGAATCGCATTGGGTACAATTATTTTTCTTTTATTAATGTCTTCAGATGGTTATTTGCTGGCACTAATCTTGTTTTATATTGCAGGTTTTACAGATTGGTTGGATGGTTACCTCGCAAGAAAATATAATGCAGTTTCTCAACTTGGTGAAATCCTAGATCCAATAGCTGACAAGATTCTCATAGTATTTGTTTTTTTTGCCTTGGCAGTAAACCTCTCTAGCTATTTAATTGGGTTCTTTGCTGCACTAATTATCACAAGAGAGATTTGGGTTGGTGCATTAAGAGATTTAAATGCTAGAAACAATAGAAGCGATGCAACAAAGGTCACTTTCCTTGCAAAAATAAAAACGACTATCCAATTACTTACTATCAGTATTTACCTGATTGCTTTGGTATTAAACAATATGTTGATGTTAATAGTTGCAGATATTTTTTTGGTTGCCTCCCTTTTTGTTACTTTATATACAGGATTTATTTATACATTTAATTCTTTTAGAGATATAAACACTTAAATACTATGAATATAGCAATTCTTGGAGCAACAAGTAATATAGCACAAGACTTAATCTTTAATTTTGTAAGAAAGAATTCTGGGTTTAATATTTCATTATTTTCTAGAAATACATCTCATTTAAATTCTTGGTTGAACAAAAAAAAAATTATTAATGAAATAAGTTTTGTAGGTTTGTATGAGGATTTCTTGATAAAAGATAACTATGACATTATATTCAATTTTGTTGGCATTGGTGATCCTGCAAAAGCTATAAAAATAGGATCAAGCATCCTAGACGTAACTCATAAATACGATAGTCTTGCTATTGATTATATTAAGAAGAAACCTTCAACTAAATATTTCTTTTTGAGCTCAGGCGCTGCTTATGGAATTAAAAATTTCTTCACCAATGTCGATGACCTATCTGAGGCCGTTATAAAAATTAATGATATCCAACCTCAAGACTGGTATTCAGTTGCTAAGTTACATGCAGAATGTAGGCATAGATCTCTTGTTGATAATAATATTGTAGATATAAGGGTATTTAATTATATTAATAGCAGTCTAGATATTAACTCTAGATTTTTTATTACGGATGCCATTAGGTCAATAATTAACAAGAAACAATTCAAAACATCAATAAAGAATATTGTTAGAGATTATATTGGGCCTGATGATTTTTATAATCTAATAATATCTTTAATTTCCTATGGTAATTTAAATGACTCAGTTGACTGCTATACAAAATCTCCTATTGATAAATTTTCATTGCTTAAAATGTTACAAAAAGAATTCGGCCTTAATTACATAATAGATCAATCCGAAACAGGACTTAATGCAACAGGAACAAAAGATAAATATTTTTCTAAAAATTTCAGAGCAGAAAAATATGGATATGATCCCCAATATACATCTCTCGAAACGATTCAAAATGAATCTAGATTAATTCTTAAAAATATTTAGTTTCTCTAAATATTTATTTTTAATATACAATACATTTTTATAATCAGGCTGGATGGCAGAGTGGTTATGCAGCGGCCTGCAAAGCCGTTTACGCCGGTTCGATTCCGGCTTCAGCCTCCAAAATTATAGATACCATACTTAAATTATTTAGCTATATATGATTGGACCCAATAAAGGTATATCAAAGCTCTTACTTAGTAACTACTATTAGCTAGCGATTAAAAGAATTATCTTTATAAATATATTTTATATTTTTTACCAACTTACCCATGGAGCTGATCTATTTTGATACATTTCCTCAAGAATAAGTTTTTCTCTAATGGTATCCATCGGCTGCCAAAAACCATGATGTTTATATGCGTTTAATTGATCTTCACTTGTAATCTTTTTTAAAGGATCCTCTTCCCAAGGCATTGAATCCCCATCAATATAATCAAATACATCTGTTTCTAGTACAAAAAAACCTCCGTTAATCCATGTATTGCCTGTTTTTGGCTTTTCATCAAAATTTGCAACACTTCCATTATCGGCAATGTTTAGTGCCCCAAATCTTCCAGGAGGGTTAACAGCAGTTACTGTGGCTATTTTTTTTGAAGAATTATGAGATTCTATAACTTTCTTAATATTAATATCCCCCACACCATCACCATAAGTAAAAAGGAATTTTTCACCAGGCTCTAAATATTTTGCAACTCTCTTTAATCTTCCACCTGTCTGAGTATCCTGGCCTGTATCTACACAATTTACATTCCAATCTTCTGCATTATTATTTGTTAATTTGAAATCATTATGTGACAAGTTAAATTCTATATTTGCATTATGGAGAGCGTAATTATAAAAGTACTCTTTTATGTAATATCCTTTATAACCACAGCAGATAATAAAGTCAGTTATTCCATGAGATGCATATATTTTCATGATATGCCATAGTATTGGCTTTCCACCAATTTCAACCATTGGCTTTGGCTTATCATAAGTTTCTTCTGATAGCCTAGTACCTAAACCACCCGCCAATATTACTGCTTTCATAAAATTTCTTTAGTAATGTTTTTAATATGTACAGATTATAGTTTGTTTGTATAATAATAAAAAGTTTAAAAATCAAGCTTTTCTCTTAGGATATTTAGGTAAATTACAAAAAAAGCGATACTGAACGCAATAAATTAAAATTGAAAACTATAAAAACAAGTTCTGGAAAAATATTTGAACAAATTGATGGCGAGTCAATACTAGACTGTGCTGAGAAAGCTGGGATTAAATTTCAATACAGTTGCAGGACTGGAAGATGCAGTACTTGTAAATGCAAAGTTATTTCTGGAAAAACAAGCACTTATAATGATGAGCTTGGTCTTACAGAATTAGAAAAAATGGAGGGATATATTCTTAGTTGCGTTAGGTATGCTGAAGAAAATACTGAAATTGAAGTAGATGATCTCGGTGATATTAAAATACCAAAACCTCAAACAGTACCATGTAAAATTAGCAAGTTGGAAATGTTAGCTGAGGATGTTATTCAGATTATTCTTAGGATGCCGCCAAGTACAAGTTTTAATTTTATACCTGGACAATATATAGATTTGATAGGCCCAAAAGGCATAAAAAGAAGCTACTCTATTGCTAATAATATTTCAAATAATAGTATCGAATTACATATTAAAAAAGTCATAAATGGCAGCCTTAGTAAATACTGGTTTGACGATGCAAAATTAGATGATTTATTGCGACTTCATGGGCCTTTAGGCACATTTTTTTTAAGAGATGGAATTAAGAAAGATATTATATTTTTAGCAACAGGAACAGGTGCTGCTCCTGTCAAAGCAATTCTTGAAAGCATTGAGATATTATCAAATAGTGACCCTAGGTCAATCACTGTGATTTGGGGGGGCAGAAAGAAAGATGATTTGTACATAGACTATTTCCATAAAAATTTAAATATAGATTTTATTCCAGTATTATCAAGACCTTCTTCAGACTGGAAGGGAGAAGTAGGATATGTCCAAAATATCGTACTAGATAAAAAATATGATTTATCAAATAGTGTTGTTTATGCATGCGGTCTAGATAGCATGATTAAAAGTGCAAAAAAAATATTAGTTGATAATGGGTTAGATAAAAGTGACTTTTATTCCGATGCATTTGTGGACTCTTCAGATATAATGCATGATTAATTTTTTAAGGATTGTAAATGCTTGAATCTAGTTTTTGGAAAGGTAGAAAAGTTTTTCTTACTGGGCATACTGGCTTTAAAGGCTCATGGATGTCTATTTGGTTGAACATGTTAGGTGCTGATGTAAAAGGCTATTCTCTTCAACCACCATCTAACCCTAGCTTATATGAAGAAGCTAATGTATCAAATCTAGTTAACTCTGATATAAATGATATAAGAAATTTTGATATGTTAAATAAAAGCATTCAAGAATTCTCACCTGAAATAATCTTTCACATGGCTGCCCAACCTCTTGTAAGAGCCTCTTACAAAATTCCTTTAGAAACTTATGAAACAAATGTTATGGGAACAGCAAATGTTCTTCAATCTGCTTATGAATCTTCTTCTGTAAAGGCTGTTATTAATATAACAACTGATAAATGTTATGAGAATATAGAGGTAGATATTGGATATAAAGAAACCGATAGAATGGGTGGCAGCGATCCATATAGCAGTAGTAAAGGTTGTGCAGAGCTTGTGACATCTGCTTATAGAGAGTCTTTTTTAAAACAAAAAAAAATTGGAATAGCATCTGTTAGAGCTGGAAACGTCATTGGTGGAGGTGACTGGGCAGAAGATAGGCTTATTCCAGACATTCTAAGAGCATTTAAGGAAAATAAACCAGTTATAGTTAGAAATCCTCAAGCAACAAGACCTTGGCAGCATGTTTTAGAGCCGTTGTCTGGTTATTTATTGCTTGCAGAAAACTTATTCAACAATCCTATGAGATTTTCTGAGGGTTGGAATTTTGGTCCACTTAATGACGATGTTAAACCAGTTGACTGGATTTTAGATCAAATGACTAAATTATGGCCAAATAGCTCATGGCAGTTAGATAATTCTACTAACCCTCACGAGGCTAATCTTTTAAAACTAGATATCTCAAAAGCTAGATCACAATTGAATTGGAATCCCACATGGAATCTAGAGACTTCTTTAAAAAAAATAGTACAATGGCAGAAAATTTGTGACACAGGTGCAGACATGCATGGTGTTTGTATTAATGAAATCAATGAATTTATAAAGGACTCCCAATAAAATGGATACAATTAAATCGCTTAAATCTGATATATCTGAGTTAGTCAGCAAATATGCAAAGTTGCAATATGCTGAAAAAATATTTATACCTGGAGAATCGCCTGTTCCAGTATCTGGAAAAGTTATTGGAGATACAGAACTTCAATATATGGTAGAAGCCTCGTTGGATGGATGGCTTACAACTGGAAGATTTAATGATCAATTTGAAAAAGAATTAGCAGAATTTATTGGAATAAAACATTTAATTACTGTTAATTCTGGCTCGTCTGCTAATTTGGTTGCTTTTAGTTGTTTGACTTCTCCCAAGCTTGGCGAAAGAGCAATAAAAAAGGGTGATGAAGTTATTGGAGTCGCAGCAGGCTTTCCAACCACGGTTAATCCTATTGTTCAATTTGGTGCAGTACCTGTTTTTGTTGATGTTGATTTAAAGACTCACAATATAGATGTTGAATTAATAGAAAATGCAATTACAGATAAAACTAAAGCGATTATGTTGGCACATTGTCTCGGCAATCCGTTTAACGTAAAGAGAGTTAAAGAAATTTGTGATAAACATAATTTATGGCTCATAGAGGATAGTTGTGACGCCTTAGGAGCAAAGTTTGACGGAAAAATGATAGGCACATGGGGAGATATTGCAACATTAAGTTTTTACCCTGCCCATCATATGACTATGGGAGAGGGGGGAGCAGTCTTTAGTGATAATACAGAATTAATGACAATTGCAGAATCATTTAGAGATTGGGGTCGCGATTGCTATTGCAAACCTGGATGTGATGACACCTGTGGTAAAAGATTTGATCAAAAACTAGGATCATTACCATTTGGATATGATCACAAATATACCTACTCTCACTTAGGATATAACTTAAAAATAACGGATATGCAGGCAGCATGTGGATTAGCTCAACTTAAAAGACTCCCAGAATTTATTGAGAAAAGGAACTCAAATTTTGATTATCTTCAAAACAAGATGTCATCTCTTTCAGACTTTATAGAACTTACTTCTGTAACTGAGAATTCCGAGCCTTCTTGGTTCGGTTTTCCTATTACATTAAAAGAGAGTTCTGGTATAAATAGAACTGATCTTACAAAATTTCTTGACGACAATAAAATTGGATCTAGGCTTTTATTTGCTGGTAATTTAACAAAACAACCTTATTTTGATGGTTTAGATTATAGAGTGGTAGGAGACCTAACCAATACTGATATAACAATGAATCAAACATTGTGGCTTGGATTATATCCAGGGCTTACAACTAAACATTTAGATTATATTGTTGCAAAACTTGAAGATTTCTTCGGCGTTTCTTTTTAAAAACTATATAATAAATTAACAATTTGGCCGAGTGGTGGAATTGGTAGACACAAGGGACTTAAAATCCCTCGAAGGCAACTTCGTGCCGGTTCAAGTCCGGCCTCGGCTACCACTAATTGAATCATGTTTATTGACTTTATTTTAATAAAATAGAATTCTTTCAACATATATAATAATAAGATGAATGATATTTTTTTAAGCATTGCAATTCCAACATTTAATAGAAAGCAAAACTTACTAAACCTTATTGACTCATTAAAAAATCAAATCCTTACAGACGACATTAAAGATGTAGAAATAATAGTGTCGGATAATTGCTCAACTGATACTACCGAAAAAGAGTTAAAAAATTGGATAACTAAAAATTCAGAAATTAATATTAACTATATTAGAAATTCCAGTAATTTAGGTTTTGACGTTAATATTTATAAAGCAATTAAGGCTACTAAAGGAGAATTTGTATGGACTTTAGGTGATGATGATGAGTTAAATGTTAAGGCCTTATCTTTAGTTCTCAATGCCATAAAAAGCAATAATAAAAAAAATGATTTTGTATTTTGCTTTATTAATTATTACTTGGAGATAGGTGGAAAAAAATTGTCTCCCGAGGTAAATTTTAAAAACAACTTTGTTATAGATGGAGAAAATCTTTTTATTAAAACAAATTTTGCAAGTTCATTCGTTTCTTCAAATATTTTTAAGAGATCAGTTTGGTTAGAAAATGACTTTAATCAATATTTTGGAACTCTTTGGTACCATTTCTTTGTTCAAAGAGACATCTTGGTTGGCAAAAAAGCATTAATAATTTCCAATCCACTTATATGTCAAAAACAACCCGATCTTCAAACTTCAAGGAATGAGAAGTCTAATAACGATAACGATGTTTTAGAGTTTTATATAAATGCCCATATAAATTTTCTTAAATTTGCTTTCTCATTAGAAGAGTATAATTATTCTAGTAATATCATAAGATTAGCAAAATCATTTGCATGGATTGAAACTTTTAGACAGGTTATATATTATAAAATCACTGTAAAGTCTTATCTTATTCATGAAATATTTATAATAATTAAAGAATTGAGTAGGTTTTTTAGTTTAAAGCCTTTATTTTGGGTACTGATTTTACCTCTTTTAATGATGCCATCATCTTTTATTATATTTTTATACAAACTTACACTGCCTTTGTATCATTATATAAAAAAAAAAATAACAACTAACTAAATATTATTTAAGATATAATTTAATTTTAAAAAAACAAAATATATTGTGGAAGCCTCAAACAGCGTAATTAATCTCAAGAAAGTACTCAATATTTTTTACAGTTCAAAATTGTTAATTGTTTCAATTACATTGGTCATTTCCCTTTCAACACTTTTTTTATCTACTTTATTAATAAATGTATATAACTCTAATGCCACTTTGCAGGTTAATGAAAGTCAAGGAAAGTCTTCATCTGGTATGTTAGGTGGCTATGCAGACCTTGCTGGTATGGCAGGCATAAGTCTTCCAAAAAATTCAGATGATAAAGGGATTCTAGCTGTGGAAATTATTAGATCTAGAGATTTCTTCTCTTTCTTAATGGAAAAGTATGATCTTAAATTGCCTATAATGGCATCAGGAGGCTTTGATCAAGCAACTGGTGAGATAATTTATGATAAGAAAATTTACGATATAGGTAATAGTAAATGGGTTAGAAAAGCCTCATCTCCATTAAAACCCGAGCCCAATATGCTCGAAACGCATGCTAAATTTATTGAGGATATATTATCGGTAGGGATATTTAAAAAAACAGGATTTATTGAAATTTCCATTAATCATCACTCCCCTATATTTGCTAACGAACTTTTAGAAATTGTAATATTTGAATTAAATGAAATTGCAAGAAAAAGAGATTTAAAAGATGCTAAAAACGCCATCAACTTTTTGAACAGCCAGTTGTCTAAATACTCTCTTGCTGGAAACAAGAATATCATTTTTAAACTAATGGAGCAGCAGCTTCATACACAGATGATGGCAGAAGTTGAGGAAGGATACCTTTTAAAGGTAATAGACTCTCCTAGTAAGCCGGTAAAAAAAATTTGGCCTAGTAGAATAGTTATTGTAATTTTGGGTACTTTTTTTGGTTTTGCTTTCTCTTTATTTTTCGCATTACTAAGATATTACTATAAAATAAACATATAAATATAAAAAAAATTTATTAGTTAATATGAAGAAAGATACTGTATGCCTTGTCACTGGAGGTTTTGATCCAATACACTCAGGCCACATTGAATACCTAAAAGAAGCAAAAAAAATATGTGACTTTTTAATTGTAGGTATTAATTCCGATGAGTGGTTGTTAAATAAAAAAGGCTATTCATTTATGCCTTGGGATGAAAGAAAAAATATAATAATTAATCTAAGTATTGTTGATCAAGTTATTTCATTTGATGACAATGATAACTCAGCATCTAATGCAATTTCAAAGTCATTAGAGATATCTCAAAAAGTGATTTTTGCAAATGGGGGGGATAGAAAAGAAGGAAATATTCCTGAATTAGTTGCATTTCAAAACAACCCAAATGTTGAATTTATTTATGGTATTGGCGGTTCAAATAAAATGAATAGCAGCTCAGATATAACCAAGAATTTTATAAAAAATTATGAAGCTAATAAAAAAAATAACTCTTATAATAATATTTTAAAAATAGATGCTCCTTGGGGAAGTCATGACACTATTGTAGATAGCCCTGAATACAAATTAAAACAACTCTTTGTAAATCCTGGTGCTAAGTTAAGTCTTCAGTATCACCACCATAGATCAGAGCATTGGGTTGTTGCATCTGGGACCGCTTCAGTGCAACTGGGCGAGAAAGAGTTCGACTTAAATGAAGGAGAATATATTTTTATTCCACAAACAGAAAAGCATAGAATTTCTAATAATACACAATCAGGGTTAATTATTATTGAAGTGCAATGTGGAAAGATATTGGAAGAATCTGACATAGTGAGGCTTGAGGATAGTTTTGGTAGATCATAGTTTTTATAAAATACTAAAGGGTTAAGAATGAAGAAAGCACTAATAACAGGTATTACAGGACAAGATGGAGCATATTTAGCTGAGTTCCTTTTGAAAAAAGGCTATGAAGTTCATGGTATCAGAAGGAGAGTATCAATTTTTAATACTGATAGAATTGATCACCTATATCAAGACCAACATGATAAAAGTACTAAGCTTTTTTTACATTATGGTGATATGACAGATTCAAGTTCATTAATTAGAGTAATGAAAGAGGTAGAGCCTGATGAGATATATAACCTCGCTGCACAATCTCATGTTGGTGTAAGTTTTGAGGAGCCAGAGTACACAGCTAATTCTGATGCATTGGGAGCATTGCGTATTTTAGAAGGCATTAGACTTCTTGGTTTTAGTAAAAAAACTAAATTCTACCAAGCTAGTACTAGTGAATTATATGGATTAGTCCAAGAAACTCCTCAAAGTGAAACTACCCCATTTTATCCTAGAAGCCCATACGGTGTTGCTAAATTATACGCATATTGGATAACAGTTAATTATAGAGAAGCTTATGGCATGTATGCCTGTAATGGTGTTTTATTCAATCACGAAAGTCCTATAAGGGGGGAGACATTTGTAACAAGAAAGATTACAAGAGCTCTATCAAGAATCAAATTAGGTATTCAAGATTCTTTGTATCTTGGTAATTTAGATGCTTTAAGAGATTGGGGCCATGCCAAGGAATATGTGGAAATGCAATGGCTAATGCTTCAGCAAGACAAGCCTGATGATTTTGTTATTGCAACAGGAAAACAATATAGCGTCCGCGACTTTGTTAATGAGGCATGCAAAGCACTTGATATAAAGATAAGTTGGCAAAACTCTGGTATTGATGAAATTGGATTGGATGAGTCCGGAAAAGTTATTGTTAAGGTGCATCCTGATTATTTTAGACCTGCAGAGGTTGAGACATTGCTTGGTGATGCAAGCAAAGCAAAACGTCTATTGGGCTGGAAAACTGAGATCACGTTCGAAGAACTTGTAGAAGAGATGGCGTTGTCTGATTTTAAAGATGCTCAAAAGGATAAGCTTGTAAGAGATTCTGGATATTCTATCCTCGAAAGGAACGAGTAACATTTTTCTCATTTCAAAATAATGTTTGAAGTAGTTATATCATTATTTTTAAGATTTTCTGGTGCGATTGCTAAGTTAATATTAATGCTGTACCTGGCAAAATTTTCTGATCCAGAGACGTTAGGTCAATTTGGTGTCATAGTAGCAATTATTGCAATTGCGTCTCAGGTCGTGGGATTAGATGTGCATTATTTTAATTCAAGAATTATTTCATCTGAAGAAAAAAATTTAGTTTCAAAAACTATTATGTCACAACTTTTTTTGCACTTACTTACATATATAGTTTTGATACCAATCTTAGTAATACTTTTCTTATTTGATTTTATAGAACTTAAATCCCTTATGTATTTATTTTTCTTAATTATTTTTGAACACTTAAGTATAGAAGCTTCTAGGTTTCTACAATTTATTTTAAGACCCAATCTTGGCGCAGTAGTTCTTTTTATAAGAAACACCCTTTTTGTCATTATTTTTATAGTCGCAAGCTTCTTGAATCAAGCATATTTATCTATTGATTTCTTAATGGAGTCATGGCTTTTTTCTATTGTTATTGCCTTTGCGTTCGGTATTTATTTTATAAAAGATTATATTTTTATAGATGATGCAAAAATATTTATGCATAAATCTTATTATTATGAGCTTATAAAAAAATCTTTCCCATTTTTAGTTGCTTCAATTTTTTTCTTGCTCACACAGTATCTTGATAGACTGATATTGAATGTTTTTGAAGGTGACTACCTTGTAGGTATTCTATTCTTTTTTGCTAGCATAGCTTCAGCATTGCATCTATTTGTTACATATACTGTTGGTGTTTTTCATGGACCAATCGCCATCAAAAGATTTAGAAATGAGGGCCTTGATGGATATTCATCTGAAAAATTTCTTATGGTTAAGAAATCGATAATAGCCACTTTAGTTGCTTTATTGTTATGCATCATTTTAATTAACCCCTTGCTTACATTGATTAATCAAGACTATATCCCTTATTTAAATGTATTCTATATCTTTTTGGTTGTTCAGGTATTTGCCGTTGTGTCAGATTTTTTTCAGCTTGATCTCTATGTTAGAGGTATGGATAAAGAGATAATGTACTCTTCATTAGCTGGCGGTGTTTCAACTTTTATACTTCAAATTATTCTTGTAAAATTATTTAGTATTTACGGAGCAGCATTTGCTACTCTTTTGGGTATAATGCTGTTAACTATATTTAGGTATATTTTCTATAAAAGGGCTCTTAAAAAAGATCCAGATTTATTGTTTAAGATAAATAAAGCTTCCTAAGTAAACTTATTTGTACTTAAACCATTTCACGTTAAGTCAATAAAAGTTATGATTACACTATGAAAAAAATAGATCAAACAGCTCTTATCACTGGTGCTGATGGGTTCATTGGCTCTCATCTTACTGAGCTTCTGATAGAAAAGGGATACAAGGTAAAAGCTTTATCTCAATACAATTCATTTAATTATTGGGGCTGGCTCGAGGACATAGAAAATCTTGAAGAAGTTGAGGTTTTAAATGGTGATATTAGAGATCCTAATTATTGTAGAGTAATTACTAAAAATGTTGATGTAATTTTTCATTTAGGTGCACTCATAGCAATACCTTATTCTTATGTTGCACCCAACAGTTATGTTGATACAAACATAAGTGGAACTCTAAACATTTGCCAGGCAGCTTTAGATAATAATGTAGAAAAAATTATTCATACATCAACAAGTGAAGTTTATGGTTCTGCACTTTATGTGCCTATTGATGAAGACCATCCATTACAACCGCAATCGCCATATAGTGCATCTAAAATAGGTGCTGATGCAATGGCAATGAGTTTTTTTAACTCTTTTGATTTGCCATTAGTAATTGCGCGACCTTTTAATACATATGGACCAAGGCAATCAGCAAGGGCTGTAATACCATCAATTATTAGTCAGATCGCAAATGGAAAAAAAGAAATCAAGCTTGGAGATCTCTCGCCAACAAGAGATTTTAATTATGTAAAAGATACATGTAGAGGTTTTTTAGATCTTGCATTATGCGACAAAGCAATTGGATCGACTGTAAATATTGGATCAAATTATGAAATATCAATTAGAGATACATTCCAAATGATCAGTAAAATTATGAAAGAGGATGTTCATTTTATTGAGGATGATAAAAGAATTAGACCAAAGAAATCTGAAGTAACAAGGCTGTGGTGTGATAATTCTAAAATAAACAAACTAACTGGATATACTCCTGAATATGACATTGAAAGCGGCTTGAAGCAAACTATAGACTGGTTTACCAATCCTAGTAACTTATCTAAATATAAATCAGATATATATAACGTATAAGGTATATGCAAAAAGGGTTAATAAATCTAATAAGAGACTATTACAATTCTAAAGAATTTATCCCTCTTCATGTACCAAAATTTGCAGGAAATGAAGGTAAGTTTGTTCAAGAGACTATAAAATCAACTTATGTATCAAGCGTTGGAAAATACGTTGATCAATTTGAATTTGATATTACAAAATATACCAAGAGTCCATCCGCTGTGGCTGTAATGAATGGAACTGCAGCTTTGCATATAGCCCTTAAAGCATCTGGAGTTAAGCAAGATGATCTTGTAATAACCCAAGCCTTAACTTTTGTCGCAACATGCAATGCTATTAAATATTGTGGCGCTGACCCAGTTTTTATAGATGTTGATCTCGACACCTTGGGTTTATCTCCTTTCGCTCTAGAGAAGTGGCTGCAAAACAATGCTTTCATTGACGATAAAGGGGTTTGTAAGGAAAAAAATAGCAAAAAGAAAATAAGTGCATGTATTCCAATGCATACATTTGGCCACCCAGTAAAAATTACAGAGCTTTTAGTCGTTTGTTCGGATTGGAAGATCCCAATAATTGAAGATGCTGCAGAATCACTTGGTAGTTATTATAAAAAGAAACATACAGGAACATTTGGTTTAATAGGAACCTTAAGTTTCAATGGAAATAAAATTATAACAACAGGGGGAGGAGGTATGGTTCTCACTAATAAATCCCTAGGAAAGGAAATAAAACACCTGACTACTACTGCAAAAAAACCTCATGCATATGAGTTTCATCATGACAATGTTGGATATAACTATCGCATGCCTAATATCAATGCAGCCCTTGGATGTGCCCAGTTAGAAATGATTAACTCATTTATAGTAAAAAAAAGAGAGCTGGCTAATATTTATTTTGATTTTTTTAGTGGAAATAACAATTTTGAATTTTTTACAGAACCTAAAAACTGTGTATCAAATTATTGGTTAAATTCTGTTATCTGTGGCTCAAAAAATGATAGAGATAGCCTTTTGAAGTTCACTAACAAAAATAACATAATGACAAGACCTATTTGGGTGCTGATGACTAAATTACCTATGTTCAAAGATTGCCTTTCAGATAATTTAAAAAACTCATTATGGCTGGAAGAGAGAGTTGTAAATCTTCCAAGTAGCGTCAACTAAATTATGACTAAAGATTCAAAACAAAAAAATAAATTAATTTTATTAGGAGCGGGAGGACATGCCGTATCTTCTATAGATGTCATTGAATCAACAATGAATCATGAAATTATTGGATTAATCGATTCTAAAATTAATAAAGAAATAAATATCCATGACTATCCTTTGTTGGGAGTAGATGAAGATTTTTTAGATATTATTAAAAATTTAGATCCCAAATTAAAAGGAATAGTTACGGTAGGCCAAATAAAAAATAGTAAAATAAGATTGAAGCTTTTCAATCTTTTAAAAGATGCTGGCATCTTATCAACCGCAATAATTTCACCTGCCTCTTATGTTTCTAGAAAAGCTAATATAGATGATGGCACAATTATTTTTCATGGAGTTGTTATTAATACCAACGTTACAATTGGAGAAAACTGTATCATCAATACAAATTCACTTATAGAGCATGACGTTATAATTGGTTCTCACTGCCATATTTCAACAGGAGCAATTATCAATGGAGATGTAGTTATTGAAAATGAAACTTTTATAGGTAGTGGAGCCACTATTAAACAGGGAGTTAAAATAGGCTCTAATTGTATTATAGGTATGGGACAAAGCATATTTACAGATATAGAGGCAGGATCTATTATATCCTCAGGGAAATAGTGGAACTAATATCTTTTTATTTTATATTGTTTATATTAAAGTCATTTGGAACCAGTATAAGATTCATAATTCTCTCTTCTGGCCACTCGTAGATTTTTATATTTGATCCGTTTAGTAGGTATGCGGTGTAATTAAGGTTTTTGAAGAATGCCAAAGTTTCAAGATAAACATTGCCTTCTTGTTCTATAAGGTAACTTAAAGAAACTTCGCACAATATAAAAGGCTGGCATCTTGAAATGGTCTTCTCCATTCCTCTAAGTGCAGGCAGTTCGGCTCCTTCAATGTCTAACTTAATAATATCAATATTAGGTTTTTTTTCATCAAATATACTATCTAGAGTTGCAGTTTCAATTTTAATTTCTAAAATATTTGGATGTGCTTGAGAATTATGAAAGCTTCCCCACAGAGATCCTTCGATACCATCTTGATAATAGAAAGAAAGCTCAGATTGTTTATCTGAAAGTGCTAAATTAAACATTTGTACTCTTTCTTCAATACCATTCAGCCTTATCTGTCTAACTTGTTGCTCAAATGAAAATGGATTTGGTTCAAAACTAAATACTTTAGCATTCTTATTTACAACACCAAACAAACTAGAATATGTTCCGATCGCACTTCCAACATCTACAATAGAGATCGGCCCACTAAAGTACCCCCTAAGCAATTTATTGAACATCGCCTGTTCTTCTAGCTCATAGCCACCAGTTGATGTTTTGAATCCCATTGGGTCATTATTTGTATAAATTCTTACAACACCCCATATATCTTTCATAACGAAATTTTTTGAGAATAATCTTCGTATTCCAAATTCAAAAATTTTAAGACCAGCAGTTATTATATGTAAGTTACTTAAATTACCCAGCTGAACAGTAAATCGATAAATATATTTTAAAATTTTTGCCATATTTGTAATAATTTTATTCATACTATAGCTTAGACAAGCTAAGCCGTGTATATTATTTTTTTATCATGAAAAACTCTATTTCTAAAAGGAAGCACAAATGACATTAATTATTGCAGAAGCTGGGGTAAATCATAATGGCAGTCTAGATAAAGCATATGAATTAGTAGATGCAGCCTCAAAGTCAGGAGCAGATATTATAAAATTTCAGACTTTTAACGCCTCTAATCTTGCAACTGAGTATGCTGAAAAAGCTAATTATCAAAAAGATGAAAATTTAGATCAAGAGTCACAATATGAGATGCTAAAAAAATTAGAATTATCTAAAGATGATCACGTTAAACTTATTGATTATTGTTATAAAAGAGATATTGAATTTTTTTCTTCAGCATTTGATCTTAATTCTCTTCATTTTCTTAACTCTTTAAAATTATCAAGATACAAAATTCCTTCTGGAGAAATAACTAATTTACCATATTTAAAAAAAATAGCTTCTTATGGGAAGCCTATAATTCTCTCAACAGGAATGTCTGATTTAAATGATATTCATGCTGCTATAAATGTTATTGAAGATTGTGGGACATCTAAAGATCTGATAACTGTATTACATTGCAGTACTGAATATCCTGCTCCAATAAATGAAGTAAATTTAAATGCAATGTTAACAATAAAAAAAGAATTCGATGTAAAGGTTGGGTATTCAGATCACACATCAGGTATAGAAATTTCTATCGCTGCTGTTGCGCTAGGAGCAGCCGTCATTGAAAAGCATATAACTTTAAATAAAGATTCCTCTGGGCCTGATCACGCTGCAAGTACAGAGCCTGATGAATTCAAAGAAATGGTTCAAGCTATAAGAAATATTGAAAAAGCAATGGGAGATGGGTTTAAGGAACCAACCAAAAGTGAGCAAAGTAATATGTTGGTTGCACGCAAATCAATTATTGCATCAAAAGATATCTTAAAAGGTGAAATGTACACAAATCATAATTTAACAGCTAAAAGACCAGGAACCGGCATATCACCAATGAAAATAGATGACTTGCTTGGGCAAAAGGCGCATAAAAATTTTAAAAAAAATGAATTAATTTCCTTTAAATAACTTACTCTTATGAATAATTTTAACAATATGTTGATTCATTTTTTTTTTCATGAAAAGATATCTACTTAAAAAAATCTAGCACTTAAATTAAGCTATGGAAAAATTAATAAACATCAAAATAATAGACTATGGAATGGGCAATATTCAATCCGTTAAAAATGCTTTTGAATTATTGGACTGTAACGTAGATATTATTGATAATCCAAGTGATATTCATGCCGCTGATGGGATAATTCTTCCTGGAGTTGGCGCCTTTGGAAATGCTATCACTAATTTAGAACAAAAAAAGTTAATTGATCCCCTAAAAGATGCAGTATTAAATAAAAAAATACCGTTGTTAGGGATATGTTTGGGAATGCAACTTCTAGCTGATTCATCTGAAGAGAGAGGGAGTAGCAAGGGTTTATCTTTTATTTCTGGTAACATTAGAAAAATTCCTGAAATGCAAAATTACAGATTACCTCATGTTGGATGGAATGATATAAATATAAAAAAAACAGATCCTCTTTTTAAAAATATTCTTGATAAAAGTTCTTTTTACTTTGTTCATTCATATAGATTTGAGTGTGATGATAGATATGTTGTTGCTACAACAGATTATGGTCAAAATATAAATGCTGTTGTTCAAAAAGAGCACATATTTGGTGTTCAATTCCACCCAGAAAGAAGCCAGCGAAAAGGATTTCATCTTATTAATAATTTTATAGATTATACAAAAGCAAAAAAGGATATCTTGTAATGCTAAAGAAAAGACTTGTTGCATGTTTATTAATCAAAGACGGCTTGATAGTTCAAAGCGTAGGTTTTAATAAATATCTTCCTATAGGCCACCCTCAATTCCCCTTAGAATTTGTTGTTAAATGGGATGTTGATGAAATTATTCTGTTAGATATGAGTGCATCTTCAGAAAAAAGAATATTAAATATAGAACTCTTGGAAGTTTTATCTAAGTCATGCTTTGTTCCATTGACTGTTGGGGGAGGTATAAGTTCCGTTGAAGATGTTAGACAAATTATAAGAGCAGGTGCTGACAAGGTTTCAATAAATACAAATGCTATCAAAGACCCAGCGATAATTACAAAAATTGCAGACATATTTGGAAGTCAGTGTGCGGTTGTCTCCATGGACTGCAAATTAGATGATGATGGTGTTTATAGAGTTTATTCTGATTCAGGAAAGTCACCCACCAATTTATCAACTAAAGAATGGGCAAAAAAAGTTGAAAAATTAGGTGCTGGCGAGATTTTTCTTAATTCAATAGACAGAGATGGTTCAAAAAAAGGATACGATAATAATTTAATTAAACTAGTCTCAGACGCAGTTTCAATTCCAGTAATAGCATGCGGTGGTGTTGGTAATTTTTCTCATTTTTCATCAGGAATTTTAGAGGGTGGGGCATCTGCGGTAGCAGCTGGAAATATTTTTCATTATATTGAGCATAGTACAATTGTAGCAAAAATGAATTTACTACAATCTGGTATTGACGTAAGAATGGATAGTGAGGCTACATATGAAGGAAGACAGTTTGATGAAAACGGAAGGCTAATGATGATGTCTGGCAAAGATTTGTCTAAAATTGAGTTAAACAAAGGGTCAAAAGACATAATATGATTTATTGCAAAAGATGTTTGTATCCATCAAACCATCCATATGGAATGATTTTTGATGATGATGGTATTTGTATGGGTTGCAGAGTTCATGAAGAAAAAGATGTGCTGGATTGGGATTCAAGATTTAAAAAATTAGAACAAATCGCTCATACTAATTCTAAAATAATGGGAACGAAAAATTTTGATTGTATTATTCCAGTTACTGGAGGCGGTGATAGTTATTTCATAGTTCACGTTGCTAAGAATCTTTTAGGAATGAATCCATTGCTAGTTAACTACAACTCTCACTACAATACTAAATTAGGAATAAGAAATCTTGCAAATCTATCTACTGTATTTGATTGTGATATTGTAACTTCAACCCTCTCACCGAACCATTTAAAAAAGATAACAAATCAATCTATCAAACAATATGGAAGTATGTATTGGCAAGCTTTAGCAGGATATACAACCTTTCCTGTTCAAACAGCTATTAGATTCAGAATCCCTTTAATTATATGGGGGGTTCACCCTTGGTCAGAACAAACAGGGATGTTTTCGCATATTGATGAAGTTGAAATGAGTCATAGGTGTAGAAAAGAGCATGCGTTGATGGGCATATCTGCAGAAGATTTAGTCCACTCTGATAGCAATGTTTCAAGAAGCGATGTTCAGCCATTTATATACCCATATGATAATGAGCTAGAAGCAGTTGGTGTTAGAGGTATTTATTTAAGCAACTACATAAGATGGGATTCAAAAACTCAACATGAATTAATGATAGAGCAATATGGATATGAGACATCAGAACAACAAAGAACATTTAATACTTATGAGGATGTTCATTGCTTTCATTCAGCAGGTATTCATGATTTTATTAAGTATCTTAAGTATGGGTATTCAAAAGTAACTGATCATGCTTCAAGAGAGATTAGGCTAAAACGAATGACCAGAAAAACTGGTATCGAAATGGTAAAAAAATATTCTGAAAAAGAACCAGAAGATTTAGATTTATTTTTAAAATGGATAGGAATGAATAAAGATGATTTTTACTTACATATTAATAAATTTAGAGATAAAGATGCCTGGCACCTTCAAGATAATAAGTGGAAGTTAAATGACTCTATAATTAATTATGTCGATAGTGATGATAGTTTTTTAAAAAATATAAAAGATGATTGCAACTTTAAAATTACTAAAAGCGCAGAGCCAAACATAGAGGATAATGAGTATTTGCTGATGGGAAGAGGGTATATTGATTCAAGAGATTATGGTGCGCATGAAGACCAGTCCCCAGGCGGTGGTATGACAAACAGGAAATGGAAAAGGCCATCAATAAAATGACAATGATTTATTGTAAAAGATGTGTATTGCCAAATACAAAGCCAGGTTTAAAAATAGATGCTGATGGAATTTGTAGCGCATGCAGATCCGTTGAAGTAAAGCATCAAATAAATTGGGAAGAAAGAGAAAAAAAATTACATGAGCTTTGTGATGAAATTCGAGGATCAAATGGAAACGGTTACGAGTGTATAGTGCCTGTAAGTGGAGGTAAAGATAGCGCATATCAAGCTTATACAATGAGCAAAAAATATAATCTTAGAGTTCTATGTATTAATATCTCTGCTCACCTACAAACTTATGAAGGGATTACAAATTTAAACTCGATGGTCGATTACATGGATGTTGATCTTATTAAGATTAATGTTAGGCCTAGTGTTCAGCAAAAAATTAGAAGGTATGCTCTTTTTGAAACTGGAAACCCTAATTATGCGGAACATCATGTTGTATTTGCTGGTGTTGCAAGGGCTGCTCTAAATTTTGGGGCCCCACTAATAGTATGGGGCGAAGATATAGCAACTGAATTTGGTGGGGTTGTAGCAGATTCTGTAAAAGATAGTGGTTCAGCAGAGGATTTAATAAATAATGACCTTTTTATGGATTTAGATTTCAATAAATTTGTTGAAGGAAGAATAGATGAGGGTGGATTATTTTTTTACAATCATCCAGATAAAAATGACTTCCTAGATAAAAAAATTAAAAGTATCTACCTTGGATATTATCATTGGTGGGATGGAAAGAAGCATTATGATCTAGTAAAAGACTATGGTTTTATTTCAAGAAGAAAGGGGCCTTTATCAGGAAATATTTTAGATTATGATAATATCGATGAAAAATTATGTGAACTTCATATTTGGCTTAAGTTTCTTAAATTTGGTTTTTGGAGACCAACTGATCAATGCTGCTATCAAATATGGAATGGTAGAATGGAAAGAAGGGAAGCCGTTGAAATAGTTCTAAAAAAACAATATGAATTCCCATATGAGTACTTACCAGAATTTCTTGAATATCATGAGATAACTGAGAATCAATATTACGAATTAGAAGATCAATTTCGAAATCAAGATATATGGCATAAAAAAGATGGTAATTGGCGACTTATAAAAGAGATTGAGCAATTGTCTTGATATAATAAGTTATGACAATTTTAGTATCTGGAGCATCTGGCTTTCTTGGAAAAAAATTAATAACTGAATTAAGCAATAATAGTGAGACGGTAATTGCTATTTATAAATCTCAGCCCAATACTAATTTATTAGACTTACCAAATATTCAATGGATAAAATCAGATTTATCTTCTAGCAATAATATACTAAATACGCTTGAGAAAATCGATACAGTAGTTCATTTAGCAGGAGCTACACTTGGAGCTGGATCTAAAGAAGACATTTTTTTTGAATCCAATGAAGTTGCAACATTTAATTTATTAAACCAATTATCAGGAAAGTGCTCCAATTTTATATATGCATCAAGTCAAGTTATTTATGGTGATATTTGTAATTTAAAAGTGAAAGAAAATTTCCCAACTGATACATCAGAATCAGCATATGCTTGCAGTAAAGTAAATTGTGAAAATTGGTTTAAGTGGTTTCAAAAAAAATCTAAAGGCAGCTATATTTCATTAAGATTTTGTGGATTTATAGATGGAGGTGGCCTCATTGATTATATTATTAAAAATGCAATCGAGAACAATAAAATTGAGTTATTTTCAAAAGGTCTGATTGTAAGAGACTACATACCATCTAGAGATGGAATTAATGCTATAACAAATTCTATTAAAAATATTAATAATTATAAAAATAAATATCTTCCAATTAATATTGGTTCAGGGCAATTACTATCTGCTTTTAGTATTGCAGATTTGATTATTAAAACACTAGACTCTAAATCTAAAATTGTATTACTTGACCGTAATGGCCCTCAAAGAGATTTTGGTTTAGATATATCGCAAGCCCAAGAAATTATTAATTACTTACCCTCAAAACTTGAAGATGAAATTTGTAAATATGCATTAAAGATAAAGGATACTTATGAGTAATAAAAAAATAACAATGGCTGATCCATTCTTTGATGAGCATGATAGAGAAAGAATACATAAAGAGATTGATAACATACTAGATAAGTCTTTAAGTATGGGCCCAAATGTTTTAGCTTTTCAAGAAGAGTTTGCAGCAAAAATGAATGTTAAGCATGCTATAGCTATGAATGCATGCACTTCGACTCTAGAGGCGTCCTTGCTGGCGCATGATATTAAAGACAAAGAAGTTATTATTCCCTCTCAAACTTTCATTGGTACAGGCATGTCAGTTCACTTAAACGGAGGTATACCCATCTTCGCAGAAATTTCTCCTAAAACATTTTGCCTAGATCTTGAAGATGTAAAGAAAAAAGTAACAAAAAATACTGTAGGAATTATTCTTGTTCACATGACAGGCATAATAACTCCTGACATCCTAGATTTTAAAAGTTTTTGTAATGATAATAAATTATTTTTAATAGAAGATGCCGCGCATTCACCAGGCGCAATGATTAACAACCAATATGCTGGAACTATTGGTGATGCTGGTTGTTTTTCTTTTTTCCCCTCAAAAGTTATGACAGCTGGAGAGGGTGGAATGCTAACAACAAATAACGATAGAATTGCCAATTTTGCACGAAGTTTTCAAAATAGAGGTAGAGATATAACTTCAGACACTGAAATATATAATATACCTGGAAGAAATGTACGCATAACAGAGATGTCTGCTCTTTTGGGGAGAATACAGCTACAAAAATTAGATCAATTTTTAGTCAAAAGAAGAGAAATTGCAACCATCTATAAAAATGAACTTGCTCTCATTGATAACAAGATTAATATTCTTATTCCTGAAGATATAAATTCTTCTTCTTTTTGGAAAGTGCCCATTATCCTTAATAAAAATATTGATAGATATGCTTTAACAAAAGAATTAAATTTACTCGGAATTACTGTTGATTGGGCATACAACCCTCCACTTCATCTTCAGCCTGTTTTCAAGGATCTTTATAAGACATATAATGGTCAGTTACCAGTAACTGAAGATTGCTCAAGTAGACACATCTGCCTTCCTTGTCATCCTGGCATGTCAGAAGATGATGCTTTTCATGTTACAAATTCCATAAAACTTCTTTTACAGGATTATTAAGAAAATGAAGATATCTATACATCAACCCCAATATATCCCATGGCTTCCATACTTTCTTAAAATTGCTAACTCTGACTGTTTTATCTTTCTTGACTCTGTAGATTTTCAAAAGAATGGCGTTCAGAATAGGAATCAAATTAAAACTGGTCAAGGAAGACATTGGTTAACAGTCCCTATTAGCCAGAACTTAGGCCAAAAAATTAAAGATACAGAAATTAATAACAATTTAAATTGGAAAAAAAAACACTGGCAGTCATTAAAAAATTGTTATGGTAAATCTGAATTTTTTAAAGATTATGAGCCATACCTAAAATCTTTTTATGAAAAAGATTGGCAAAATTTATGCGACTTAAATATTGAATTGACTAAGGCGATGATGAAGTGGCTTGATATCGATGTACCTACCTATAAAAGTAGTGATATGGATTCTGTTGGCAGTGGCTCAGATCTAATATTAGACTTATGCAAAAATAATGGCGCTACCAAATATATCTCTGGTATTGGTGGAAAAAACTACTTAAATACACAATCTTTTGAATCTGCAGGTATTGAAATAGATTTTTTAGAAAATATGTTACCAATTTTATATACTCAACTGTTTCCAAAAATTGATTTTTTTAACGATTTGTCAGCTATTGATGTAATATTCAACTGTGGAAGTGCCTGGAGAGATAAAGTTAATTTTTAGAAATAATATGAAAAAAAGATTAGTATTAGCAATTACTGGAATTAGATCTGAATATGACATCATGTCTTCAGTTTTTCAATCCATAAAGAATCATCCAGCACTTAATTTAAATATAGTCGTCACGGGCGCCCATTTATCAGAAAATTTTGGATATACAATAAATGAAATTGAAAAAGATGGTTTTGAAATAGTTGATCGTATAGAAAGTTTACTAAGCGGAAATCAAGAATCTTTGCGAATCAAAGGTTTGGGTATTCAAATTCAAGGTTTGGTTCAGACAGTCATGAGAATAAAACCTGACTTCCTTTTGGTATTGGGTGACAGGGAAGAGTCTATTGCAACCGCATTAGTTTCAACATATATGAATATACCATTAGTACATATTGCAGGTGGCGATAGAGTTGTTGGCAATATAGATGATCAAATTAGACATGCCGTAACTAAACTCGCTCATATCCACTTAACAACTAATATAGAAAGTAAGGATAGAATAATTTTAATGGGTGAGCAAAGATTTAGAGTGCATAATG
>Ga0206131_10001986_pt1 | contig 25470 bp, 24 predicted proteins | sample Helgoland_Spring_FD_148636 | JGI IMG/M metagenome (GOLD analysis project Ga0206131, IMG submission 148636) | Pelagic subsurface seawater microbial communities from Kabeltonne, Helgoland, North Sea - Helgoland_Spring_Bloom_20160517_1 | ecosystem: Environmental > Aquatic > Marine > Epipelagic ...
TATTAATATTATATTATATTATGATTATTATTGGAAATAAACCATATCATAATATTAAACTAAATAATATTATTGATAATTTTGATAAAAATATTAGATGTAATTTTGGATTACCGAATTACAACAATGGAACTAAAACATATATTCAATTTTTTAATTGTCATGTATATAATAATGTCAATAAAAATAATATTAAAACTTATATTAATAGTACAAATGCAAACGAAAAATATATTTTAAATTTTATAAAATGTTTTGATAAATCTAAATATAACCAAATTATAAGACAAAATAATTCACTTGTAACAAGATATAATAATTATCTAAAAAGTATAAATTGTCCATTTAAATTTAATAAAATTCCTAGAATGGGTTGTAATGCCATTTTTGATACATTATTACAAATAAACGGTACAGATAAATTTATTAAAGATGATATTAACGATATTTTTATATCACATATGTCTTTGACGAATGAAAATAATCAAATAGAGCATCTCTATAATATGAATAGAAAACCATCAGATTGTCATAATATAAATGATGAAATAAATATTATTATTTGGTTACATAATAATAAAATTATAGATGCTACATTATGTAGTTTAAAAGATACTACATTACCTACAATTGATTGTAGTATTATAAAACCATCTATCTATATAACACATTTACTTTTAAAAGAATATGGTATATGTATATTAGAAAATATGTTTGATGATAAAGTAGTAACGAATTTTATTAAAGAATTTGAAATAGTTTTTAACAATAATAAACAACATATAGAAATTTTAGATAAAGAAAGTTGTAGCAATGACGAAAGAATATTTCATGCTGAAAAATATTCTAAATTTATAAATGATAATTTTTATAATAATTCATTTTTGAATGAAATAGCTTCAAAATACAATAAAAATTTGAATAAAAAAACTTTATTGAATAAAATAATTTATGAAAATGGAAAAATAAAGAATAGTGGTGCTGGTTGGCATAGAGATAATCATAATTGTCAATTTAAAGCACTAATGTATTTATCTGACGTTACAAATGAAAACGGAAATTTTCAATTTTTAACCAATAGTAATACAAAACAAATAGGTTATCCAAAACCAAGAACACCAACTTATAATACTAGGTTTCATGATGAAACTATTGATTTAATAATTAAGAATAATAATAATATTATTTTACATGATATAATAGGAAATAAAGGCACTGTTGTTCTAGTAGATACTACATATATTCATCGAGGAAATATTATAAAATCTGGAGAGAGGAAAGCAATGACTCAATATTTTTTTTAATTATTTCTAAAAAATGTAATATTTAATTGTTCATTTATATAAAATATTCTAAATGTTGACACGCTGACGAAATGGTATAAGAATAATGTTTTCGTACATTAATATTATATATATATATAATGAAATATGATGAAATAATATCATTGGTTCAAGTTGTTGTCCTGGATTATCTTTAAGAAATCTGAATTTAAAAAAAGAAACGTATCCATTTGACTGGGTAAGAAATAATTCAAAAATTATATATGATGTTTTAGTAAATGGAAAAGATAAATATTTAACTTTTAATAATAAAAATATTTCTAATGATTTTTATGTTAAGGATTTACATTATTTTACTCATAGATGTTTTAAAGGTTCTCATATAAATTATTACGGGCAACACTTTACACATTATACAAATTTAAATACAGAAGAACTGATAACAAAATTTAATCATTATTTAGATAGATTTTTTAATTTATTGAATTCCAATAAAAAAGTATTATTTATCCATTCAAATGAAGAGTATATTTACCATAAAAAATCAAGAGATGATAAAGTAATTTTGTATGATTATTTATGTAAAATTAATGATATAATTAAAGAAAAATATCCTAATTTGACGTTTGAAATAATTAATATAGATATAAATAATACATTTGAAAATTACAAAGATATTACAAATTTAAATATGAATTATGATTTATCTTTATCGGACAATTGTGAGCATCATACTTCTAAATTTTATGATAAATATAGAAATAATATTACTTCTATTATAAATAAATTTCTTAAAGAAAAGTCGGCGTTTTAAATGTTCAAAGGTGTAAAAAATAATTCTTTCAATCGTTTACATATATGAATTGACATCATTATTTCTCCTTTTTCATGAAAATGTAGGTCTTTTGGTCGTTGAACCAAATGCTGTATAGGTTTCATTTTCTCATATATATCTAATAATTCAACATTCATTGTTGTCATTTCGTATTTTATAGATTCGTTACGGTTTATGACTGATTCGTTTGTCACCCTTTGTTGTTTAGAATTTGGACCCTTTACACTATTTGTTTGCCCTTGAGGCATATCCTCTGGAATAGGCGTACAATTACACTACAGCAAATTATTTGTATTTTTATATTATAGTGAATATATCTTTTCCATTATAACATAATTGTCCAATAATGTATCAAATATATCATGCGATTGTATCATTTATATAATATTATAAATTATCTTTATTTAATTTACAATATGTATCATATCATATTATTTACTTTACAATGTCTATCATATTATAATATTTAATACACTTGTCATTATCATATTATAATATTTAATACACTTGTCATTATCATGTAATGACAATAATGTAAATAATAAACTATTAGTAATTATTAACTTTTAAACTTTAACAAATGTAATATTTAACTTGTCATTTTTTAATATTTTATATCCTTCTATTGTAATCATTCGTTCAATTAGTTTTTTTTTGGTATTATCATCTTTATTTTTTAATAATAAATCAAATTCAATCAATACATAGGTTGGATATATTTTATCATCTAACATTTGATTCACTGCTTCTATTTTGAGACATTCTATATCCAATTTCAATATATCTATGTGTTTATGACCTTGTTGAACCATTATATGTTTGATACTATCTACTGGTACTATATCAAAATTTTCGCTGGAATGTTTATAAAATTTTAATTTTCCTAGGTCTGGTTGCAATGATTGAATACAAGAGTAATAGTCATTTTGAATACAACCAGTAAATAATTGCTTGCTATTATAATATTGTTTTACTTCATCAAAATGCTTTATAGCTTTATTTGTTGGGTCAATTAGTAAGACGTGACAATTATATTTACATTGAAGCAACAAATCAAATGACATGTCTTCTCCAACTCCTCCAGAATAAATTATACTATTTTCATTCAATTTCATAAATGAAGGAACATACCAACCGCCAGAATTTGTTCCTATTTTTACTAATGGATTAGGTGTAATTTTGATTAACTCTTCTCTCATAAATCGTTTAGCACCTCCTTGAAAATGAATATTAAATAACATGAGTGTTTTATTATTTATTTCATCATATATATTACATTTATCCTTGTTGAATGATATATCTAGAATATTATTTTTTAATCTATATTGTTGTTTATATTCGTAACCTTCGCCATTATTTATATTGTTTAAAAATACTACATTATTATTTGGTTCTAATAAATTTTCAACGTCTATTATTTTTTCATTTACAAGAATATAATAAAGAGTCATATCACATATACCTCCATTAACATATTTTCCACTTGATACATCTGTATGAAATTTTATTTTATTTTTAATTAGATTATATTTGCTTTTATTGATATATAAATCATTGTATAATTCTATGAATTTATTACAAAAATTTTGATTTAACAATCCTACATGAATACTATTAGACATTCTATATGTATGATAGTTTTTACATAAACAATATGCTATTTCTTTTTTAAAAGAATAGTTATTTATATCATATAATAAAATATTATCACTATCAATATGAAAAATATGATTTATATTAAATTCTTCCATAAAAAACTTTAATATAAAAACGCGTTCAAAACATATCCATTCACAATTTTTATTATTGGATGAATAATTTATGAACATGTCTCTCGATTTTGTAATTATAGGTATATTTCTATATTTATTAATATCAACAAAAGTAACATTTTTTAACTGTCCCAGATGTTTTACAGCATTATCGCCGATTAAATAAATTTTATTATTAACCCCTGTTATCTGTAAATTGACTTTCAAATATTCTTTATATCCTATATGAATAATTACAGTTGGTATCATTAATATATAAATTATATTTATTATTGTAATTAAACTTATTTATACAATATATGTTTTATCATATTATTCCAACAGTTTTTACTATGGACGTTTCTCTGATACCATTCATAACACGCGAATGACATTTTCTTCCATTGTTCTTCATCCATATTTGTAATTTGTTGTTTTAATTCTTCTGGACTCTTAACAAAAATATAATGTGTATTTTCAATGAATGGTTCCATATAAGAAGAAACTGATACTTCAGGTGTAACAATAGGAACCGTTCCAAATGCCATTAATTCCACTTCACGATGACATTTTGACCCATATCCTCGTAAACATAATCCATATCTGGAATTACGCAATTTCATTAAATATTCTTCATGAGTAAATTTATGCTTTTGTCCTTTCGTACAATGATATTCAGTCAATACATTATCCCATGAATCGGTTGTTTTTCGAAATTTCTCTTGAACACTATTTTCAAAATTGCCAATAAAAATACTTTCAACTTTTCGTTCGTCGTACTTCAAAATACCTTTTTGTTTTAAAACTTTCTCCAACAGCATTGGCTTTCTAGGCCAAAAAATCCACGGTCTAATATTTAGAGTTGGTATTTTACTTTTTAAATGTTGTCCCTCTACATTAACATCACCATTTCCTAATAGCATCAAAGAACTCGTTGTAATTTCTTGATTACACCATTCTAATGTTGGACGGTCATATGTTAAAATATTGGGTTCTAACCAACAATGAATTGTTTTATCATCATATTTTACATCTACATCTTTATTTTGAACCTTCATTAATATAGGTATTTCTCTATAACTATCGTTATTATGTCTTCCTAATCCTTGAATGGGTTGTTTGGGTATTTTCAAAACCCATTTATTATGAATTACGCGATATATAATAGCTAATATCTTATACATTTTTGCATTAGATAAATGTTGAATAATAAGATTATTAAATTGTTGAAATCTCTTATCTAAAAAATGAGTATGAACAAATTTCAATGGCTTATTTTTATAGTATAATTTATCACTAGAAGTAATATAATTTGCTATTTGTTGAGGGTTTTCAACCGATAACATTAAACGCCAGCATTGTAAATTATAATTTTCTCCGAATTCAAAATAACTGTGTTTTCTTAATTCAATCATATTTATTTGTTCAGGACAATGATTAGAATAATCTATATATTTTTCCCACGTATGACATACATCTAATGACTTACACCACACTAATCCCGCATTATAAAAACCTGTTTTAATAATATATTTCTGATTAATAAATTGTGGCGATAACCCTACTTCTTTACTAGCATCTATATCATTTATTGTATCGGTTATAATAATATCTGTATCTAATAACATTGTATCAGTTGTTTCATTTAATGCATATTTTATAACCTTCATCTTATTTTTTAAAAATTCTCCAAATATTTTATCTTGTTCCATTATTTGACGATTCATACCATCGTATTTATCTAATTCAACAAACCATGTTATTTGTAATCTTGGTTGAGGTGTCATATTATCAATTATTTCTTTTGTTTTCGTATCACATAGTATAAACATTCTTTCATTAGGATGGAAGACAGATAATGATAATAATAAACCTACTAGTTCAAACGCACAATTAGACGTACAAATAGAAGAAAAACTACTTGGTTTTGACATTATAATATAAAAAAAATATATTTATATTATTAATATTTATATTATTATATAAATATATTTTATTTATATTATTATGGAATTTACAGATTTAACAAAACCATTTACTGATATGGAAAAAATAAACTCTTTTATTTATTTACAAACATATATATTAGATAAAAATGAAAAAAATGAAAAATTTTTTATTGGACGACTATCTGGAAACGAGCCTAATTTATGTGGTAAAGTATTATCTAATACAAAATTACCAGAATCACTTATAAAAGAGATGCTTACAACTGCTGGTATTCATTTTTTATCAAGCAATGATATAAAACAATATGTAAAATTATATAATAATTCGTGTATTAATTGTGATATTTTATCTATATGGTCTGGTGGTATGTATTCCCAAGCAAAACCATATTATAATTTTTTAAATAAATTATGTCCTCAACAAAAACGAATATGTGCACAAGCGTTGGAACCATTTTATTTTGTAGATAATTCAAACTATAATTTTAATCATATTTTCAAAAATAAAAAGGTACTAATTATTACATCACATAAAGAAACCACTTTAAAACAATTACAAAACCATACTACTATTTTTAATAAACCCATATTTGATAAATCTACTGACTTTCATATATATAAACCCGTTCAACAAAATGGAGGTAATCATGATACCAATTCTTGGACATTTCATCTTGACAAAATGAAAAAGGATTTATTTGAATTAAATAAATCATTTAATTTTGATATAGCCCTTGTTAGTTGCGGCGGATTTGGTATGATTTTATCAGATTTTATTTATTCAGAATTAAATAAAAGTTCAATATATATTGGAGGGGCGTTACAATTATACTTTGGAATAATTGGTAATCGATGGAGAAGACATCCAATTATTTCAAAATTAATAAATGAAAAATGGGTAAATGTAGTAGAAGAAGATAAACCATCATTGTTAACATTAAACCCTAGATTATGTGAAAATAGTTGTTATTGGTAATATTTGTCGAATTATTTTTTTGTTTTTTTTGTTTTTTTCTTGGTTGATTTTTTTTTCTTGGTTTGCAAATCAGTTGATATTATTTTGGTGTTTGGTATATATCTTAAAAAATATTTATCAAATTCGGGGGTATTTCTCTGATTTTTTAATTTATTATACATTTCTGCTTTTTCTTTTCTGATAGTTTCCATTGTTTCTTGATCTCCATAACAATTTATATTATATCTTTTAAAAATTCCACTATTTTTTGTAGAATACTGAGTTTGAAGTTTGAATAAAAGTTCGCATTGACAAATAATTTTATCTACATTATAATAATCACGTTCAGTATACAAAAATGCTAAATAAAAACTTAATAATGTATCAATAGTGGCAATTCTTATATCCTTTCCTGCAATATTAATTTCATTATAACTATGACAAGCAAGCGGTTCATAAATGTATGCGATGATTTCACCGTCCAATTTAACTTGATAATGTTTTGATATGATCTCACCTACCCCTGTTTTCTTTATTACATCAATATTGTCAAATCCATTTGTTCTTAAATTATCCTTTAATTTATCTACAAGTTCTAGTGGTTCTAATGCTAAAATATCAAAATCACTTATATTATTTAAATTTACATTCTTTGAAGAATGTATATATTTAGAAAATAGAGTATGAGCATATCCACCAAAAAATACACATTTTTCTTCTATCGCCGTATTTTTTATAATATTAAATATATTGTCTCCATCTATTTTTTTCTTTAATGGTCTTTTATAATCTTTAAATTTACAAGTATATTGAATTGGATATTCATTATTTATTTTTTTCAATCGTTTAAATACTTTTTCCCATCTGGATACATCACCTTCTGGTCTGGACAGCTCTAAATACATAGACATTCTTAAATAATCTGGCGGAGCGTATAATATATTATCTACATTTAACGCATTCTTTTTGATTACTGTATAAATTTCTTTTGTACAAAATGTAATATCTGCTATGGGTATATAATTTACATATACTTTGTACGTTCCAGTGTGAACGCCAGCTTTTGCTTCTACGTCAATATAACCATTTTTTGAATAAATATCCGCCAGTTCTTTCGCATCCTTTAAAGCATGGGGTGAAAAAAAGTCATAATCAGGTATTTCAATATCCTTATTGTAAAATTGCTGTTCTGGTGAAAGAATATTATTAATCGCGGTTCCTCCATAGCAAACTAATTTTTTTTTCTTTAAAAAATCTTCTAATATTTTTATGATATTTAATATTATATCACTTTTTGCTAGTCGTTTTCCTACAACTTGTTCTGCATTTTCAACAGCATTTCTTAAAATCTGTAATTCTTTTAAATCTTTTGAATTTAAAGATGATGACATATATATATATTATAATATTAATTTGAATTAGTCACTTTAGTTTTTTTAATCTGGTCTTCGACGTTTTCTAAGGAGGGATTCACGTCCACCCCCGCCATATTTCCAACCATGGCCACCCCCTTACCCTGTGGGGTATTCATTAAAGCGCTTTTTCCTGCGTCAATTCCTGCGCCAAATAATGTTGATGCTGCTTCCCTTGCTAGTAAATTTACTAGTTCTTCTTGTGTTGATGGTCCTGCTGGTCCTGTTGTTGCTGGTGCTGCTGTTGGTGCTACTGGTCCTGCTGTTGGTGCTGCTGTTCGTGGTTCTGTTTGTTCTGTTTGTTCTAGTGATGTTGTTGATGGTGTCGCGTCTTTTCCTTCTTGTGTTTGACTTTCTCTTGCTCCTTGTGTTTGTGCTACTTCATCTTTATTTTTCTCTTCTTCTGTTGCGTCTTTTCCTGATGCTGCTTCTGTTGATATTCCTTCTTGTGTCGCGTCTGGTGGTTGTTCTAGTGTTGATGGTTGTGTTGGTGTTGATGCTGGTCCTCCTGATGTTCCTCCTGTTGGTTGTACTGCGTCTTCTCCTGTTGCTTGTGCTTCTGGTACTACTGGTTGTTTTGCTCCTAGTGTACCTGCTGCTTGTCCTCCTACTGATGCGTCTGGCGCGTCTTTTCCTGATGCTTCTGCTTCTGTTGAACTTCCTTCTTGTGTCGCGTCTGGTGGTTGTTCTAGTGTTGTTGGTTGTGCTGGTGTTGATGCTGGTCCTCCTGATGTTCCTCCTGTTGGTTGTGCTGCGTCTTCTCCTGTTGCTTGTGTTTCTGGTACTACTGGTTGTTTTGCTCCTAGTGTACCTGCTGCTTGTCCTCCTACTGATGCGTCTGGCGCGTCTTTTCCTGGTACTACAACTGCTTCTTGTATTGGTACTACAACTGCTTCTTGTATTGGTACCTGCGTGCCGACGGTAACGGGATTATGTTTGTTATATTTTTTAATGACTTTCTCTATTATTTCATTTATTTTTTCATTGTCCGTCCAACCACTCAAAAAATTATGAAAATCAAAAGTATCACTTTTTCCCTTATTTATATGTGAAAGAGGAAATGTATATTGTAAATATGGTCCGTCGTCTCTATCCAGTATTTTAATACAAACATTATCTGTAATATGTATTAAATCTTCATTACATCCACCGCCAAGACTCTGTGATGATATACATTTACTTGACTCAGTTTGATTATCATTTGATTGACTAACTTGTGGTGGTTGACTAACTTGTGGTGGTTGACTAACTTGTGGTGGTTGACTAACTTGTGGTGGTGGGATAACTTGTGGTGGCGGGATAACTTGTGGTTGACTAACTTGTGGTGGCGGGATAACTTGTGGTGGTGGTTGTAGGCTAACTGGTTGTTTAATGTATTGTTGAATATCAAAGGGTATACCTTCTATCTCCATTTTACGTTGTAACTTTTGTAGAGTTTTTATATCAATATTCGGCGGAATGGATTCTTGTGGGTCTCTACCGCCCCTCATTTTCTTTTTATTTTTTAAACTTGAAAAGATTTTATTATTTTTCTTTTTTTTTTTAAAAGATTTAACTTTTCTTTTATTTTTTCCCATAATTAATATATAATAATATTATATTATGTCGTGCCCGAACTCTCCCTCACCTATTGATATAGTAGATAGTAAAATAACTAATGTTTGTTCTGGAACTTGTGAATATGCTCACTCTTTTCACGAATTAAAAGATATTAAGGTGAAACATAAAAAAGTTTGCCTTGAATTTGAAACTACATTGTATACAGATAAACCAGATGTTATATTTAATAAAGAAAATTACATGGTTTCAAGAATTTTATTATTCAAACAGCCTTTACATAGTTATAATCAGTTAGAGTATGAAGGTGAAATCATTATAACATTAACAACCACTTCAAGTAAAAACTTAAATTTATCTATACCATTAAGAATCAATAATGGATATACAAGTAATTTAGATACGATTATTGATGGTGTTAGTAAAGTTTGTAACAGTGAGAATTGTGTTTCAGAAATATTACCAACAATGAATGTTTCATCCATGGTACCAAATAATTCATATTATTACTATCAAGGAGAGAATGAATTTATTTATTCAGATGTTGATGGAAAAACGAATAATAATGTGAATTGTAGTAATATTGAACATTGGATTGTTTTTAAAGCCAACGATTCTTATACAATCAATAATAAGACTTCAAATTATTTAAAAGATATGCTAGAACCATTTAACCCAACGAGATATAAAAATAGTTCATTATCAAAAAGTAAAGGAGGACCGGTAAGTATGCAAGGTGGTGGGGATGATATTTATATTGATTGCCAATTAACTGGTGAAGATGAGGAGGTCCTCGTTCCTCAACCTAAATATAAATTAGAACCCCCTGATTATTTAAAAAATATAAATAGTAATCGTGTTTTTATTGCTATATTATTTATTTTATTATTGGTAATGGTTTTCTTAATTTATTATAAATTATTAAATTACATAATGTCGCAAAAGAATAGTAAAGTACATAATGTCGCAAAAGAATAGTACAAGTACATCTGCGAACTTACAGCAAAGTCGATGAATGTTGATCTTCTAAAATAGGTTGATAACTTGGTTTATCGTTTAATTTATTTTCAAGAGGAAGTCCAGATTTAATAATAGTTTCTTCTAATGTTTTAGGTATTTCATTATTGAAATATTTTTTTTTATTATTTTCAGAAGGAAGATATCTTCTGTTGTATTGGTGTCCGTGTTTTCTTGATCTTCTTATAATTTCATAAGCAACCACTAACGATAAAATACCTACAACTGTATTTGTAGCAACGAATGTAATTAGAGCGAGAAGTACAACAACAACATTTCCTATTTTTGTATCAATCGATTTAGATAATGCATTTGGCATAGGAATATCAAATATAAGGTATATTATCAAAATCACACCAATTAGAAGTTCATGTTTTTTTTCTCCCTTCATAATATCTTTTACGAATTGTATTTTAAATAGAGGATTGTTCGATAGAGTTTTCTTAATTTTGATTGCCATATATTTTATATAAATATTTTATAAAATTGATTAATTAAAACTATAAATGTTTTATATAATGTCGTATCTAGGAAATAAAGGATACACGATACCAAAAGAATATTTAGATATTAATGAACAAGTTTTTATTCGTAAAACATTAATAGCGAAACCTTATATTCCTAAATCACCAGTACAACCTAAAACATTTCCTGTTTATAGAGAATCAAACAATAAATTATATATTCCGCGATATTTTGGTATTGAACATTATGGGAATCCTGAAATGAATAAATTAACGAAATATAAAAAAAATGATATTAAGTTTAATGGAGAATTACGTGATTATCAAAAAAATATAGTGAAAACTTATTTATCACATACAGATGATGATAACGGAGGGGGCGGATTATTAGAGATACCTTGTGGAAGAGGAAAAACGATTATAGCTTTAAATATTATATCAGAATTAAAAACAAAAACATTGGTTGTGGTTCATAAATCATTTTTATTAAATCAATGGATTGAGAGGATTGAACAGTTTTTACCTAAAGCAAAAATAGGAAAAATTCAAGGAAATATTATAGATATTGATGAAAAAGATATTGTCATTGGTATGCTTCAATCACTATCCATGAAAGAATATCCGGATACTATTTTTGAAACATTTGGACTAACCATTGTTGACGAATGTCATCATATATCATCGGATGTTTTCTCAAGATCTTTATCAAAAATTGTAACAAAATATACACTAGGGTTAAGTGCTACGATGCAAAGAAAAGACGGATTAACTCCTATATTTAAAATGTTTCTGGGTGAAATCGTTTATAGTGAAGAAAGAGAAAAAGATGACGATGTGGTAGTAAAAGGAATTGAATTTAAAGTCGATGATGAAGAATTTAACGAAATTATCACTGACTATAAAGGGTCGCCTATGTATTCAAGTATGATTACAAAATTATGTAACTATAACAGAAGAAGTGAATTTATTATAAATGTAATTCTCCATGAACTTGAAGAAAAACGAGACCAACAAATTATGATTTTGTCTCAAAATAAAAGTTTATTAAACTATTTATATGATGCGTTTCAACACAGAGACATTAAAGATATTGGGTATTATGTGGGCGGTATGAAAGAATGTGATTTAAAAAAAAGCGAACAATGTAAAATAGTTTTAGCTACATATTCAATGGCATCTGAGGCATTAGATATTAAAACACTTACTACATTAATATTCGCGACTCCACGAACTGATATTACACAAGCAGTTGGAAGAATCTTACGTGTTAAACACGAGCGCCCTATGGTGGTGGATATCATTGATAGTCATGATGTGTTTAAGCGCCAATGGAAAAAAAGAAAAACATTTTACAATAAAAATAAATATACATTAATGGAAACAACATCGAACGATTATTTTAAAAATGTATGGAAAATAAAAGAAACAAAAAAAATAAAATGCGCTTTTGCTAAATAGATTCTTGTTTCTTAATTAATTCTAAATTGCTAAATTCTATTGAATCATCCTCAATATTTTCATAGGGTTCCCATTTTTTAAATTTTTGATGATATTTACACTTCATTTTTTTAATCACTTCTGAGAATGAATTTTTATCTTCAAAATCTTCCTCATTGTCACTTTCTTCTATTGAATCAATTGTATCCATTTTATTTTTATTAAATAATTCATTTAATAACTTGCTACTTTTATAAGTTGGTACACAACACACATTATAATATTCATCATCAATATATATATGATATACATCATCTAAATAGGTTGATTTTATCTTCATGATACAATCATTTGAATTCATAATTTTATCTTTGAATACGACTATACCTTGTGAATGATACCTTTGATAATCATGGCATACAAACCCCTGTATATTATATTCGAGTTCATTCATTTTTTTAATAATATCATCATATTTTTTTGATATATAAGGTAATCCAATCACTAATGATTTTTTTGTATATCTTTCTTGTTTTATATAAGAAGAAAGAATTTGTAATTTCATTTGAATAGAATCTTTAAAATTATATTTTACGAGTTTCCCTTTATAATATAAAATATCACTGATTGAAAAATGAGATAATGATTTAATATGAAATAATACACCTTGTAGAATTGTTCCTTTTCCTAGACAAAGGGTTGAATCAAACGATACAATTGGTGTTTCACTCTTAATTATATTATTATATCGATAGTGAAAAATATAGACAATTGGTGTTTCATCTTTATAGGTGAACCATAAAACAGCTTTACAGCCTTTAGGTGTGATACTATAAATATCACAAGAAACTTTATTATGTAATTGTTTATCATAAGAAAGTTTAATATTTGGAAATTGTTTTAATACCTCATTCATTATTGTATTATTATATATTGTCTTTATCTCAATTTAGATAAAAAATTACTTAATTCATTTTTCATATTATTGTCAGGTTCTACTTTAGGTTCATCATTATGTAGAGGTTTATCATTATATTCATTATATTTCGAATCATTTTTATCTTTTGAATATTCACGTATAATAGGTACAGTCATTATGTCTAAAATATATAGATATATCCAGTGACATGAATAAATAAATAAAATATATATTATACTATTTCGAATAAGATATAAAACCATTTATATAGACGAATATAAGTTGTATTTGTATAAAAACGCGGTAATTGTATTTTTATTTTTATCGCTCATTATTTTGTCATCGATTTCGAAATACATATTATAAAATTGGTTGTTCACAAATTCTTTTATAAATTGAATATCTTCTAAATCATATATTTCACGTTTATTATGAATTAATATATGTTTGTAAGGAATATACGTACAATTATTTTTTTCTACAACATAACTATTCATATCCAGTTTATAATTACTTTTTTCTATAATTGGTATATTTGTCTGCTTTAATTTTATAATATCATTATTTATCTTATATATACCATCATTGCTATAAATATAGTCTGTATATATTTCTTTATATTCTTCTTTTATTTTTACATCTTTCATTTTCATATCATTTGGATATATTTTCATTAAATATTATGCTATTGTATTTTTATATTAAATTGATTTAATAATATAATAATATATAATTCAATGCGGTCTGTAAAAAATCCAGAAGAATTTCAGCAAAATATTATTAAAATGTTAAGTAAAAAAATAACACATAAAAAAAGTGTTTTAATCGAAAAGGGGATTTTTGAATATGCAGAATCAACAGCAGATAATTTACACATTGTGAAATCATGGGAAAATCAATATTTTGTAACTATATATATCGATAGAGTAAAAACCATATATATCAATCTACAAAATGATATTATTTTAAAGAAATTAAAAAAAGGAACACTACATTGTCAAACATTCGGAAAATGTTCTCATCAAGAAATGTTACCTGAAAAATGGGATTCTTTAATTAAGTTAAAAAAAGAAAGAGATGATAATAAATATTCTACCAATCTAGAGGGAAATACAGACAATTTTACGTGTAGGAAATGTAAATCAAAAAAATGTAGTTATTATCAATTACAAACAAGATCGGCTGATGAACCTATGACGACATTTGTCACTTGTATTTCTTGTGGCAATCGATGGAAATGCTAATAAAATTGAATATAAAAATAAATAATATATTCATTTATTATGAAGTTCTGTAACAAATGCGACAATATGTATTATCTTTCTATTGAGGAAGAAACAGAAAAGCTAAAATTATATTGTAGAAATTGTGGAAATGAAGATACGAATGTTGATAAAGATTCATTTGTAATTCAAGATACAAAACAAACAGATAAATTATCAAATGTCATTAATGAATATACAAAATTTGATCCGACTGTTCCACGAATGAATACAATGAAATGTCCTAACCAAAGTTGCACTTCAAATACACAAGAAACAGAAAAAGAAATTATTTATATCCGTTACGATGATACAAATCTCAAATATGTTTATATGTGTACAAATTGTGATACTAAATGGAAAACAGACAATTAAATTGATATAAAAATATGTATTAGTATATTATAATGTCTGATTATAATGAAAGTGATGATGAAGTTGACCTTGATGTAATTGAATTAGACCCTGATAATTTAGATGAAGACGCAGAACCTGACGCTGAACTAGAAGACCCTGACGTTGATGAGGAAGACGGTGACGCTGAAGTAGAAGACCCTGACGTTGATGAGGAAGACGGTGATGATGAAGATGTTGATGCTGAAGATGTTGATACTGAAGATGTTGACACTGGAGTAGAAGACCCGGACGTTGATGATGAAGATGTTGACGCGGAAGACGCAGAACCGGATGATGATGACGATGAATATTATGAAGCGCAAACAGATGATGATGACGATGAATATTATGACGAAGAAGATAATCTTCAAAAAATGAATGAAGATATTAGGAGAAACATTATAGAAGAAAATCATCCAGAATGTCTGAACCATAATTCTTTAGAGGTTCAATCCATGTGTAATGTAGTAAGAAATAGTGAAGGTGATATTATAGATAAATTACATAAAACATATCCATTTGTTACAAAATATGAAAAAACAAGAATTCTTGGTTTAAGAGCAAAACAAATTAATACAGGTTCAAGACCTTTTATTGATATACCTGAAAATATCATTGATGGATATACTATAGCAAATATGGAATATAAAGAAAAAAAAATTCCATTTATCATTCGGAGACCTATACCTAACGGTGGTTCCGAATATTGGAAATTAAAAGATTTAGAAATTATTATTTAATTTTAGAATGTAGCATTTCTAATTTATGGATTAAATCATTTGTATTTATAATCACTTTCATTTTATAAACAAAACATTCAATAACCTTTTCTTTATCTTTTTCAATAGAAGATAAAATACTTTCATATTTTTCTATAAATCTATCCTTCATGATAGAATAAAATACTGGATATTTTTCTTGAATGATTACATTATTTAATTGTGAAATAATAGTATAATCAATATTTTTATATGTTATAATTTCATTATACAAAGGGACATTTGGATGTCTTTTAGGAATTCCTGGTTCATTCAATAAAGGATTATTTACAAAAATATTACTACAAATATTTAAAAGGATTGTAGTAATTGACTGACATCCACTCCATTGTTCGCCAACCCATGTATTTAATATGGATAAACAAACTTTTCCGTCCCTATAGATATTAGGATTAAATCGTATTAAACCATCATTGGTAATGCATTTACATACAGGAGGAGTAAATGGATAATTTTCTGGAAAAGATATATCAAAAATATAGTAACCATTTTCGTATGGTGTATTCTCTCCACCGACAATTAAAAATGAACCTTTTAAAATATCATCTTCGTCATGACTATAATAAATTCCATGCGAATCTAATGGATTCTTTGTTATATCATTTAAATCTTTTATAATTCTTTTAATACACGTCTTACCAATATGCTTTGACATTATATATATATCATAGATTGCTTTATGTTAATTATAAAAATTGACATAAAACATTATCCCTTATAACTTTAAGGATGAGTAAATCTATGTTGGACGACTTTTTATATGAACGCATAAATAAACAAGGCCAGATACATACTCACACTAAAATAGGTGAGAAACCAAAAAAAGGGGAAAAAACAGAGTTTAATGGTGGTTCTTTTCATATTCAGGAAAATGATAATGAAAAATTTCTTGATTTGTATTATAAAAAAGTTTTCAAAGAGGGTAAAATGGAATACCTTACGGAAAAACAATTAATAGAAGATGGCCCTGTACTGATTGATATAGATTTGAATTATGATACAAATATTAAAGAAAGACAACACACAAATGACCATATTTTAGATTTTATTATGTTATATGTTGAAAAACTAACTGACATTGTTGATATTGAAGATGGTTCTAAATTAGAGGTGTTTTGTATGGAAAAAACATCTGTGAATTGTTTACCGGAAAAAACAAAAGATGGAATACATATTATAATTTGTTTAAAAATGCACAAAGGGGTCCAAATGTTTGTTCGTGATGAAGTATTAAAAGAATTACCAGAATTATGGGATGACCTTCCTGTAATCAATAAATGGGATGATGTTTTTGACGCATCGGTCACTACAGGTAATTCAAATTGGCAATTGTATGGTTCTAGAAAACCTAGACATGATGCTTATTTAGTTAAAATGATATATGAAATTACATATGATTCAGAAGTATGGGGTGTAGATAACAAAGATATTTCAAAGTTCAATACAAAAGAAAATCTATATAAACTTTCAGCTAGAAATAATAAACACAGCACTTTTGAATTAAAAGAGGATTATAGATATTTATTAGACAATATTCCAAAATCAAAAGCGAAGAAAAAGTTTATAATGAAACCGTCCAAAAAAGATATAACATTCAATGATATATCCAGTCCAGAAATTTTAGATACTCTTCTTCAAGAACAATTTGAAACATTTGAAAACAATAGTTGTGAATATAAATTAAAAGAAACACACGATTATGTGATGGCCCTTCCTGATCAATATTATGGACCAGGTTCATTTACAAAATGGATTAGAGTTGGTTGGGCTCTTGCGAATACGAATAAAAAATTATTTCTTACTTGGTTAAAATTTTCAAGTCAAGAAATATGTAGAGATAGTTTAAAAACAAATAGTGGTAAATTTGATTGGTCGAATGTCTCAGAGTTATACGAAACTTGGTGTTCTTTTGAAAATGGAAATCCTGATAATTTAACATCAAGATCCATTATGTATTGGTGTAAATGTGACGCGTATCATAAATATATGGAAATTCGTAAAACTACTATTGACTATTTTATTGAACAAACAATCCAATGTGATAAACCAACTGAATATGATATTGCAATGGTTTTATTAAATCGTTTCAAAGACCAATTTGTTTGTGTAAGCATTAAAAATAACTTTTGGTATGAATATAAAGGGAACAAATGGTTTGAAAATGATTCTGGTAATTCTTTAAGATTATCAATATCAAAAGACCTATTTCAAATCTATTTTGACGCAATGATTGAAATGAATAATAAATTAGATAGTACCGATACAAATGACCCCTATCATGAAAAATTAGTGAAAAAAATTCATCGTATTTCTACAATTTGCCAACACGTAAAAACAACGGGTTGGAAAAATAACATTATGCGAGAAGCTAGGGAAGTATTTTATGATTCTGAATTTCTAAATAAATTAGATCAAAACCCTTATTTAATGTGTTTCAATAATTATGTTGTTGATTTTAAAGAAAAGATTTACAGGAAAGGACAACCAGAAGATTATATATCTATGTCGACAAAACTTGATTATATTCCATACGATAAAATTAAACCTAATAAAAAATATCTTGTTGATGAAATTAAAGATTTTATTAAACAATTATTTCCCAAAGAAGAACTCACAAAATATATGTGGGAACACTTGGCTTCATCACTTATAGGCACAAATGATAATCAAACATTCAATATTTATACTGGTTCGGGTGCGAATGGAAAATCAAGATTAGTAGAATTAATGTCAATGTGTTTAGGTGATTATAAAGGTACAGTTCCTGTTACACTTATTACACAAAGTAGAACTAGTATTGGGAGTACATCTTCTGAAATTGTAGCTCTAAAAGGAAAAAGATATGCGGTTATGCAAGAACCAAGTAAGGGTGACAAAATTAATGAAGGTATTATGAAAGAAATCACAGGAGGTGACCCTATTCAGGGCAGAGCTTTATTTAAAGATACAGTTACATTCATTCCACAATTTAAATTAGTAGTTTGTACCAATACATTATTTGATATTAAAAGTAACGATGACGGTACATGGCGCCGTATCCGCGTTTGTCCATTTGATTCAAAATTTATCAAAAATCCATACGAAGATGAAAAATATCCAAAAGAAGATTATCCTTTTCAGTATGATTTAGATAAAAATTTAGCACAGAAATTTATGAATTGGGGACCCATATTTATGTCTTTATTAGTAAAACACGCCTTTGAAAAAGATGGTGCCGTTGATGATTGTGATATTGTAATGTCAGTAAGTAAAGAATATCGTGACGGACAAGATTATTTATCTGAATTTACAAAAGATAAAATTAAAAAAGATACGGGTTCTAAAGTGAAGAAGTCTGAATTACACTATGTATTTAAAGAATGGTATACAAGTCATTATGGTCGTGGAGTACCCAAGGTAAAAGAACTAAATGAGTTTATGGATAAAAAATACGGAATGTATAAATCTGGATGGCAAAATATTACAATCATACATGATGATGATGACGATGATATCAATGAAGTGGGTACTCAGCCATAATTATATAGTTAAATATATACATTTTTCACACGCGTTGTAGTTAATGTATAATATATATTATCAACTGAAACATATAACAATTTAGATATTATCGTTTTAAATGTGACAATGATTATAATGAGAAAAGGAACAATCCATGATTTATAATTTTTGTAATCCGATAAAGATACATAATATATATATAAACCAACAATTATAAAAATAATTAAATATAATAATATTTTTAATGTAAATAAATTTTTGATTGCCATTTCTTCATAGGTTACTTTACGATTATTTGTTCTTGAATCTTTTTTTAAATCCTCTATTTTTAATTTCATTTCTTCGTTTTTTCTTTTTTTTACATTATATAATTCATTGACACTTCGAAAAGATTTATAATTCGTTTCATAATAAATAATTAATTTTTCTATGATTGCTTTCATTTCATCATACTGATTTTCTTTTTCTTTTCTTTTTTTTTGTGCTTTTTTTTCAATCCTATTTCTTAATTCTTCTTCTCCATAATTTCCATCTATACTTTTATAATAACGCATTCCGGCAATAATTTCATTTGTGGGAGCATTTTTACTTATTACAATTGTTTCTTCCCATTGTTGTTTTAACATATATGGTATTTTTGTGTCATTGGTTGACTCTACCAATGCGTTTACCATATCTTCAAATCCAGTTTGTTCCAATGTATCTCCCAGAGTATCAAAAGCAGTATCTACTGGATTTTCCATTGTCATAATTTCATTATTATATACACATTGTTTCTTATCTTCATCCCAGACCAATTCGTCTTCTCCACAATTCCATGGGCCTGGCACATCGTAATTAATTGAATCATTATTATTAGGATCTGAATTATTCACATCTAAATCACTCATTTATAATATAGTTATATTATATTCTTCTTTAAGAATTAAAAACACATAATTTTGCATCATGATCGTAATTACCAACACAACATAATTCGCCGATACAATCTACACCTATATTCATACTTAAATCTCCAGTTCCTTTATAATCTGTAACATCAAGTGGTGGTGAAATCCAATTCCAATTATATTTCTTGTAATTCATATTATCTCTCCATGAAACATCAACTACTTTAAAAAATATTGTGATAAATCCGATAATGCAGACTAGAGCAACTAATATATTAAATAAAACAGTAGGTAATAAATAATAATTATTTAATGATACCAAAAGTATTAAAAGAACAATAATAAAAAATACCATTTTCATAATCTGACTCCAATGTTTGTATTTTTCACTTTCATAATCATAAATTTCTATCATTCTTTTTTTTCTATTTTTTTCATCTTGTATAAAGTTTAATTTGTGTTTCATATCTTCCATTTGATAAACAGCCACTTCTGAATTCAATATATCATATGATGTTAGTTTTTGAGTTTCATATTCTGAAAGATTATTTGATGTTTCATAATTTTTTTTCATAGTATCATAATCCAAGTCAAAATCGTTTATTAGTGTGGATGCCTTAGCGACATCATTCTCATTATTATTATCTGTATTTTGAAGTTCGTCCCAAAGTTGATTGGTTTTTTTTGTTGCTTCAGAAAACTCACTGGTCATTAATTCTGGATTTATATTTTGTATTACATCTTTATTCATTTTTTTTTGTAATGAAGAATTCATATATTATAATATTATTTTTTTATCTTTATTAATACAATTGCACTTGTTATCACAAATAAGGATATCATAATTAAATAATATTTTTTTTGATTTCTTTCAATTTCAGATACATCTTCCATCGCCTTTATTGAAACGTTATTATATTTTACCTTATCTAAAGAATTATTATATTCATCTACGTCACTTTTTAAATCATCATATATCTGTAAATTATCATTATATGTTTTTACATTTTTTTTTTCAAACTCATGAATATTCGTTATATGATTGTTATTCAATGCAATTTGCCATTGTGTAGCCTCCTTTAGTTTTTCAATTTCTTCTTGATTGATTGTATTACATCTGCTATCATTATTCATATCCTCTCCTTTTAATAATTCGCTTGCGTGATATATATCAATGTCTCTCATTTTTTTATTTGCACATTCATTCATAATTTTAGGTTGCTTTACAAATAAAGTATTTTCTGTTTTATGAAATAAGGTATTTGTATACATAGACTGTTTTTGTAACCAACATTTACTCACTTCAGGATTTATTACAAAGCCTTTACACTCATTATCTTTATTACATAAAGTTTCACATTGCTCCTTTTTATTTATGTCATTTACATATTCACTTGGAGAACCTGAATTCTTCTTCTTTATATATTCATTTGTATGTGTAATTAAATTATCCGGATATAATCGTAACTTCATATTTTCATCAATATAACCAACCTTATTAATTAAATTGTCATTTTTATCCGCAAATTCTGCTGTTAAAATGGAACCCTTATCATTATCAAATCCATAATTCATAATATTATTTGTACCAGGATTATTACATGTTGTTTGAAAACATCCAACAATTAATTTCATTTTATTATTATCTTCTACAAGTGTTATAAAATATTTATTATTGTTTGATATTAAAAATGTTCCAAAGGGTATTTTATCATTTTGATGTATCTCATTCTTAGTCGGAAAGCCATTCCAATTTGTTTCGTCAATAGGCATTCCAGGCATAATTAATTTAAACTGTCGAATATTTACTTTACCATCTTTATATACTCTTTTTATGATGACTACATTATCAGTTATTATAACAATATATTCATATTCATCATCCTTTATTAATTTTCTCTTTTTAAACATGGGTCTTCGTTTTAGTTTTCGATCTACTTTGTATTGTTTGCTAAACACCTTTTCTGCTTGACAATCTTCATTACCACCATAAATTATAAAATTATTTTCACCAAAACCAAAACTATATTCAGATTTATCTTTTTCTTTATTACATGTTAAAATAGTATGTATTGGTGTAATTTTTGCACTAGCTATACTTTGGTCGATTTCATTCCCTGTATAACAAAAAAGTTTTGTATCTTTTTCTTGGATTCCTAAATATTTATGATTATTATTTCTAGCCATTGTAACACATTCTTCAGGATTATTAATTTCACTACTCATTGTATAATCAAAATTCATTTCTGGTATACATCGTCGGCCTCCTTGTTTTAATCCAAATGAATCGTTTCTTTGAATGACATGAACATTAATATCTGTTTCATAACAAGATTGTGAATTTTTCATTTCTTCTCCTTCTCGCAATACCTCGCCGTTTAAATAAGCATCACCATTTCTTACATCTAATATTGAATAGTCTAATGCTGGAGAATTTGTATATGAAGGACAAAATAAACCCTTATCTTGTTCTTTATTCTGGTATTTTTTTAAAATATTTTTATTTGTAACATATGCAAATGTATTATCATTTAAATTTACATTTCTTCCAGGTTCGTTCATTAATGAACGTTCGTATTCATCCTTCGTATTATCTAATTGGTCCTTTAAAAATGTATTACTCATTATATTAAGTTAATATAAATATATATTGAATTCGATATATTCTTTATAGCATCAACCAACATATTATTTGTTATAAAATCTACATTAAATTTATATTCATACATGTAAAATAAAACAATCGTTCCAGATAACCCTAATATAATAGATTCAATAAAAATGTTATTATTTGTGAATGAATATGTTAATACAATGATAAAAAATATACTAATTACAAAATAAAAAGTATAAATATAATAATAACTTATTGCATTTAAATACGAATCGTCTTCTTTGGCAACTATGTTCGAATTATGGTTTAATGTCTTAATTTCATTCATAATCTCTAACATTTCAGTATTTGTTTCATCGATATTTATCATTGTTTCGTCTTTTTTTTCTTTGTCGATTGAATTATATTGATTGATTTGTTGTTTTAATGTGGTATTTAACTTTTGCATTTCATTCATTATATTTTCATCTGGTTTATATTTGTAAGCTTCATATAAATCCTTATATTGTTGATAGTTATTTTGTATCTCGTATATTAATTTATATAAAGTTAAATCATTCATATATATTAGTTGGGTTTATTTTTGTGAAGTAATCCACCACCAACAATTATAGTTAAAAAAAGTATTAAAATATTAGTTAATTCCACAATATAATTTTTTCTGCTATCATAATAAAGTCCATAAGAGGCCTCGCTATTATTTATGTAATTATGTAATTTTTTTTCAGATGAATTATATTCTTTGTTAAATTTTTTTATTTTTTCTGTATTTGTATTTACAATATTTCTCATTTTTTTTCCTTCAATGAAAATTTGTTGAAATAATGCTTTTAGAGATGATTCATTATTTTCTAACAAACCCAAGGATTTATTATATGAATTTTCAATTTCATTATAACTGCTTGTATTTGTTTCTTCTTCCGATACATTATTATCTAATACATTATTCTCTAATCTATTATTTGCTTCAACTGCATCAAAAATGATTGAATTTATTTTATAATTAATGAATTGTTTTTCAAATTGATCTAATAGATTTGGAAATTTATCGTAAATATTTTTCAATTCTTCGGAAAAAAGAATTGGTTTTTTTACATAAAAATTTTCTGTTCTCATTATAAATACTTTATATTTTTAAATACATACTCTATAAAATAAACTATGAATCGTCGTAGGAGAATATCTTTCAATTTTACATATTTCATTCGGACGGATTCCAATTATCAAAGATACTGGACTAAATCTTGAAATATCAGGTATTTGACGAATGCTTGTAATATTATATTTCTTTTTGAATTCTAATGTTTCTTCTTCGTTTAAAATACTATGCTTTGGGACAAGGTCGTGTTTTAAAATATTAAATTGTAATGCTTTAATATTAATAATTCGAATAAATATACCATCATTACTCCATATTTTCTTTAACAATTTAATTAATGTGTCATTTACATTGTCACGAGTAACAATAATAAGATCATCTTTTTTTTCTAATATTTCCTCGATCATGAATAAATCTTCAATAAATTCATTAATTGTGGCAGGGCGAATAGTTTTATTTAAATGATATTTAATATATAATTTCTTATCTTCTTTTTCAATTAACATATCTAATTGTTCATTTATATTCATTAAATTGACTTCTTGAATATGTTCGCCTTTATAATTTGATGTATCAAAATCTTGCTCTTCTAACATGTCTAAAAGATTTACGCGGGAATTGTAAATTTGTTTAATATGTGTGCTTTCTTCCATTATTAATATAATATACTAAAAAAATTGTTTTCAATTCAATTTATTTATAATGAAACTTGAATTTTTTTTTGATCATCTGATGGAATTTCTTCTTCTGGGATTTCTTCTTCTTCTTTTACTTTTTTTGGCATTAATAAAGAATCTTCACCTAAGTCTTCAACGCTAGTTGCTAGAGGATTCCCATTACTTTCTTCTGATATAAAATTTGGTGTTTCTTCATTACTTATTGGTTCACTAGTTATTGGTTCACTAGTTATTGGTTCACTAGTTATTGGTGAAAGAGTTTGCATTATACTTTTTCCTGTATTTTCTATAGTTTCACTTACATTATCAACTATTTCATTGGCATCACTTCTTGTTCTATCTACAGCCATGTCATAACTTTTTTTCACGGTTTCCATTATATTTTGTCCAGTCGCTTCAAGAGTAGTTGGTTCTTCGCTTGCTGGTTCTTCGCTTGCTGGTTCTTCGCTTGCTGGTTCTTCGCCTAATAGTTCTTCGCCTACAGGTTCATCTAATGGTTCATCGCCTTCTGGTTCATCACCTTCTGGTTCATCTACTAATGGTTCTTCGCCTAATGGTTCATCTACTAATGGTTCTTCTACTAATGGTTCTTCTACTAATGGTTCTTCGCCTAATGGTTCTTCTACTAATGGTTCACCTCCTGGTTCATCTACTAATGTCCCTTCGCCTAATG
>Ga0206131_10001989_pt1 | contig 25442 bp, 24 predicted proteins | sample Helgoland_Spring_FD_148636 | JGI IMG/M metagenome (GOLD analysis project Ga0206131, IMG submission 148636) | Pelagic subsurface seawater microbial communities from Kabeltonne, Helgoland, North Sea - Helgoland_Spring_Bloom_20160517_1 | ecosystem: Environmental > Aquatic > Marine > Epipelagic ...
ACGGGTTTGTTCGGTTTGTACCTCACGAAGAATTGGGCTTGCACTTGGGTGGCCCTGTTATCATCTGCATTGACGAGGTTGGTAAAGCCCTAGACGGTGTGGCCCGAGCGTTACGTGCGTTCTGGTTGGAGCGGCGCTTAGGTAGTTACGACCTACACCCAGATAGCATTATCTACGCGACCACTAACTTTGGTGCTGAAGGCTTGGGTGACTTTCTTGAAGCGCATCAGATGAACGCGCTGACATGGATCGAACTGAAGAAGTGGACAACATCCAATGGATCGGGTGGGGTATCAACAATGATATTGACCACGGTGTATTGAGCGCAGCCAAGGATAACCCACAGTGGTTCCACAGCTTCCGCGATGTTCCTAACCCAGAAGATAACCCACACATCTTTCACCCGAAAGAGTACCGTAAGGGTTTCGTCACACCACGTTCGCTTGAAGCTGCATCGGACTTGGCGAAGATACGTCACTTGATTGACGATCAAACATTTACTGCGTCACTTATAGGTACGATTGGTATGCGTACTGCTATGGACTTGGCTACGCATCTCAAGTTGGCAGATCAGCTTCCAACCTTGGACAGCATAAAGAACGATCCAAGAAACGCTATCGTACCCACAAGCGCAGCAGCTAAATGTATGATCGTGTTTCGGACGTTGGCCGTCATTGAGAAAGAGTGGATCAATAACTGGATGGACTATCTTGTGCGTCTTGATCGTGAAGCCCAAGGCATGTTTGCCAATGGTGTTCGCGCACCGAAGTACACAAAGCAAGCGATGGTTATGACCAACCGCAAGTTCACCGAATGGGCAGTGGCTAACAACTACATGTTCCACGGTGACAAGGTGTAGCATGAGACAATCAGACTACAGGAGGAAGATGCACAAGAAGCGTAGGGCTAACTTTATGAAGGGTCGATCAGAATACAACAAGACCGCCCTTAATGTTTACGCGCAAGACTTGATGGGGTGGGAACAAAGTGATCGGGACATACGCTGTCCTGAGTGCAGACCCACCGCTTCACATACGGTCAACCCTCACTGTCGTTTATGCGGTGGTGTAGGGGAGACTGATATCAACGTGGCTAGAGGCCACATACTAGGAGAGGAATACTAAAATGTTTGGACTAATACTAACCGAGGAGCAGCGCATAGAAAAAGCTGTTGTCTCTATCATGGCGCACCCTAAGTGGTGTGCCTACGCAGGGATGTTGATGATGGGTAAACGCATTGTCAGCGATGATAACGAGCGTTATCCCACAGCGTGTACCAATGGACGTGACGAGTGGTACGGACGTAAGTTCGTTGCATCACTCACCGATGCCGAGTTGCGGTTTCTCATACTACATGAGGTGTGTCACAAGATGTTTAGGCATCTCATTACATGGGCTGCTATTCACAAGATCAACGCTAAGAAAGCTAACTTGGCGTGTGACTTCGTTATCAACGTGCTGTTGGTTGATGCCGATGATGGTGAGGGTTTCATCACCATGACAGGTGCGCTGACCACAGGTTGTTTCAACGTCAAGTATCGTAACTGGGACAGTGGGCAGGTGTTCCACGATCTGCCCGATCCGATAAAGCGTGACCCCGAAGATGGTGACGGTGACGGTGGTATGGGGAAACCCATACGAGGCGATGGCGATGCTGACGATGATGATGCAGGCGGAAGCATTAAGAACGATCAACCATATGACGGTACATACCCAGTAGATGCTGACCCGTCGTTTGACGATCACGATTGGGATGGGGCCGAGGACATGACCCCTGACGAGCAGCGTGATCTTGCGCGTGAAGTTGACGAGGCAGTTCGGTCTGGCGCGTTGGCTGCGGGTAAGATGGGTAACGGCGCAGATCGTAACATCACTGAATTGTTGCAGCCGCAGATTGACTATACAGAATACATGGCAGAGTTTTTTACATCGCATGTGCGAGGTAAAGACTTCGGGACATTCAAGCGTCCTAACAAACGTTACCTGAGTGCTGGCGTATACATGCCAAGTCTCATGTCTAACGCTATCGGGCCTGTGTGTCTTGCTATGGATATGTCTGGTTCTATCGGACAGCGTGAACAGTCTGTCATGTTGACCGAGTGTGGTCATATACTTTCAACGCTCAAGCCAGAATGTGTGCATGTACTGTATTGGGACACTACTGTTGTTCGTGCGGAGAAGTACGAGCGTGACGAGTTGGACATGATGATAAAATCTACCAAGCCCGCAGGAGGCGGTGGTACAGATGTTAGGTGTGTACCAGCGTATCTTAAAGAGCATCGTATCAAACCAGAAGCAACCGTTATTCTTACTGACGGTCACTTGTGGGGTGGTTGCGGTGAGTGGGGTCATCCTACCTTGTGGGTAACGCTCGACCACGCAGGTTGGGAAGCCGATGTTGGCAAGACCGTACACGTAAGAGCGTGTGATATGTAATCAACAGTGTATGGGGAAACCCATACACAAACTAAGGAGAACTGAAATGTACGATAAGACAGAGGAAGCGGAGTTCACCGCTGCGTGGGACAGGTACAAGCAACGGTTCAACCCGTTCATCGCTTGCCCCGAGTGCGAAGGCTCTGACCACGTAGGTCAAGTGGAACATGAGAAGTACGAACTAATGAGTAGCGGTATCTACGAACCTGTTGGTGTGTGGAAAGACTGTGATAATTGTAATGGCTTGGGGGAGATACAGGCCGATGAGAATATGGAGACCAAGCATGGCACTAATATATACTAACCACTTATGTTTCGCAGACGTGGAAACACAATACAACACTACCCCTGTGATACGCAGTAGGTTCGGTAAGGATAACGACATACGCCCTATCGGTGACAGACGCCGCAAGCATGAGCGTATCCACAAGATCAATGGCAACTGCTACGCAATCATGCAGGGGTATGGGTATGGTGATCCTGTGTTCCAACCTTGGTACGGGGGTGGCAAGGTAAAACCTTCAGTCAATTCTACTGAACAGTTTGCGGCGTTAGTGTGGCGCAGACACAGGGATGGTACTGAAACAGTTAAGGTCGCTAACGGCTCTGGCCCACATGGGCATCACAATTCTATATACGATACGCTTACTCGTCACCTGCCGTACCCACTACGGTTCGTCAACAAGAATGGTAAGCACTTTGTTCGTATTGGTGGTGAGGACTACTACCTAGCTAAACGTACTAGCGTCCCCGCGCCCATCAAGAAACATTGGGATGCCTACTACCGCCGAGCAAATGCACAGAGCGTGTATATACGAGAACGCCAAGGGTGGATGACCGCCAAGGACGATGGTGCTGCGTTGGTGTTCCGTAGGATCGGGGAAGAACAATGGGTGCATGACAGTGGTGGTTTACCGTTGCCCCCTGCGCCGAGAGTGAACAAGGAACTGAAAGACAAATACAAAACACACATGAACGAGTTCTATGATTGGGGCATCACTATGACCCCTCTTCTTCCACTAGAGACAGGCACATACAACTACGGTGAACGAACCAAGCTAGCTAAATACAAACAAGAACATTACGGCAATTCTAAGAGACGTGCGTTATGGTTGCGTGATGTGTTGAAAGACCCTGAGCATCCTATGCGTGTGTCAGCGTGGGTCGATTTCACTACGTCGTTTATAGGGAACAGTGGGTGGTATGAACGAGCCACTATCAAGGAACATATGCAGGAAGGGAATATGACTGAAGTAAGAAGTAAGTTCAATTCGTGGGTCAACAAGACCGCGAAGTTTATGAAATGATAAAACTGTATGGGGAAACCCATACGCAAAAGGAGAACTAAAATGGAAGTATCGACAGTTAAAGAAGCTACAAGTCACGCGCAAATGCACAACATAAAATTGCAGGGACATATTGTGCCTTGGATTGCAGAGTTAGAGAATGCTTTGCCGATCAGCACACTTGCGCGTAGTGGTAACAGTGCATGGGTATACTACGATAATGACCCATATTGCTGTGCTTGGGTTGGCTATGGTGATTTTCGTAGGGGTGGTAAGGGTACTAGCACATACACAGTTTGTAGTCGCTTGATCGCTAATTGTAAGTACAGCGACTACAACCCACAGTACCATATGTCCATGACAACCAAGCTAGAGACAGCGGTGAAGAACGCCAAGCGTTACATCTCACCGCTTAACGTGGCAGACATGGCAGCTATGTCATCGAAGAATGCGGCTAGATCGTTTCGTGATGTGAGCAGTAATGCCAACCATGAGATGCGTAAGATGGGTAATAGGTTGTTTCAGCATGACGGTATCTCTAGCAACTATTCGCCTATGGAGACCGAGTTGAAGAACCTTCTGACATTGGGGCATGAGTTTGTAGACAAGGAGTTGCAAGCAGGGTTGGTAGATTTCTTTGCCCAGAAGGATGAAACCAAAACGCTTGATGCTCGATCGGATAACGGTGTGTTCATATACACTACTGTACGTAGGGGTGAACAACAGTGCGCCGTGCTGCAGGTCGATGGTCTGTCCAACTACACCCCTGACGTACACCCACAAAGTTGTGTTCAGTGGTACACACCACAAACGCTGCCCGAAGATATGATGGGTAAGTTTTCTATGTTGCAGCTTGTGGATGATTGTCACTATGTTGATGGGGTGGGGTACAGAGTTTCTGATCGTATGTGCTTCCTACTTACTTGAGCATAAGTGACGTTTTGTACGCGGCTGACGTTTGTTACCGCGTACAAACAGAGAAAGATACTGGCTGGGTAACGATAGTAAGTCTTGGGATTAAAAGACTTGACGCGATAGTAAAAGATACCTATATACCTTTTGAGGAGCTACCAGATTGGTTCCAAGGGAGGTTAGCGGTGTTATCCTTATTGGAGAACGATGCTTACTTAGAGGGTGTGGGTCACAAGGCTAATGACAATGAGTTCTATAGCACTTTCTGGGTAATCGAACCATCTAATCTTTAGAAAAACGCAGGGCTGTATGGGGAAACCCATACGGCTTTGGATGCCAGTTTTTACAGGGGGGTTTGACGTATGGCTATGACGCCAGAAGCAAAAGTTAAGAAGCAGGTGACACGGCAGCTAGACGCAATAGGTGCGTACTACTTCTACCCTGTCACAGGCGGGTACGGTAAAAGTGGTGTGCCTGATATTGTAGGTTGCTACAAAGGATTGTTCTTTGGCATTGAGTGTAAAGCGGGTAAGAATAGACCCACGCCTCTGCAAGCTAAAAATTTAAAAGACATATGCAAAGCGGGTGGCCTAGATATAGTTGTCAATGAGGATAACATGAGTAGTGTTAGTCAGTCACTAACAGCATGGGCAGCAATATCAGATGACTAAGTGGAGTTTCAATATGATTAATCGCCATGAATACGAGCGCGTGTGTGCGGAGAACCGTGAACTAAAAGCGGAACTTGAGAAGATCACGCAGCAGCTATTCGTCATGTATGTAACAGGTACAAAGAAGCTAGGAGGGAACATTGACAGCCTTGGAAAAGATGAAGGCGTTGGCCTTGATTGAGAACAAACGGATGATTGAATATTGTGGGGGTCGATCCCTAAACTACGGGGCCGTGCAGGAACACGCTAGAGGCAGCGGTAAGCCCCGCATGTCCGAGATCGAAAGGTCAAACCCCGCCAAGCAAATACTGCGTCTATCGGAACAAGGTTTTAGTGCCGCCGAGACCGCACGTATAACGGGCATGTCCGTAGAGGTAATACTACGTAGATGCAAACGATACCAAATAAAATTTAAGGAACGCAAAAATGGATAAAGCTAAGTTTGAAGCGGTTATGGAGCGCATAGCTAAAGCCGCGCCCGACCAAGCGTCACCCGAGATTATGTCGCTGATTATCGCTAATCTTGTTCTACTGTTTGAACAGCAAGATTCGTGGCCTCAGATGATGATGGCTGTAACGGCTACCCTATCCGCAGCTATAAGCGAAGAACGTGAGGAGCACATCGCACGTAACGAAGAAGCAGCGGTGCGCGCTGCCAATGAATTTATGGCGGGTATCTTAAACAAATCATAGAGAATGGTGAGGGCGGTTGTGAGTGTAATCAACAATAAGGCAGACCGCAGGTAGGTGGGTTTGAATTATCACCGCCCTCATAAAAACAATATCATAAACAAGCGAGAGAACAATGCTAAACACACTAAAGATATACGTGCAACACGTATTGGTGGATAAGAAATGCGGATTTGGAGTTGACATAGACCAAGGGGAGCGTGTCTTTATACCGCCCAACCTTGTGAAGAAGTATCGACTTGCTGAAGGTACACTTGCTCAGATGCGAGTGATACCCAACACTTCAAGAATGATTAACTCAACCAAGTATCAGGTTGTAGGTGTTGTCGCTGAGAGCGTAACACATTCTGTTGATACTTTTGATGATGAAGAAGAAACCCCTCGCGTAGTGGTAGCTAAGATGGAAGATCGCATACTTAGTTTGTTGTCTGAGACAGACAATCAATTCGCACATAGGGCTACTGAGATAGCGTCTAAACTAGACGCAGATAACGATGAAGTGCAACTAGCGTTGGGTAAACTGCATCGTGATGGAGAGATTTGGGAGGCCAAGGTATCACGCCTCGGCACTCAAAAGAAAGCGTCCTACTGTCTGTGGGCGTTGGATGATGATTGGTTTGTACCAGAATTTGAATAAGGAGAGAACTATGACTACCAAGAAAGAGAAGAAGAAGTGGACTAAGGCCGATAAGATTGTGCGGCACTTGCAGGTAATGGGCAACCAGATGGAGACCGATAGGACAGTAGCTATGAAGTTAGGGGTTGCCTATAGCTACGTCACGAAGGTTCGGAAGGAGCGGTGGAAAGAGATAGATCACTGTGATCCTGAGTTGGGTAAACCTGTTACTGAGAAAGGGTTCTACGTTTATCACGGTATCAAGGAACGAGGGAAAAACATTAATATCGTTGAAAAAATACCCGTATATATAACGGATGAGGTTGATCCTACAAAGATTAAAGATGCTGGTGACTTTGCCTACAATCTGACTAAGGGTGGTAAGCCCCCCGAAGAAGGTACATACACACGTAGCAGTGTCCTTGATACCGCCAAGCAGTATGTCACCAAAGATCGTGAAGCTACGCATGGCGATATGGAGAATAACTTTGAGGCTATAGCTATGCTGTGGGAGCAGTATTTTAGTTATGAGTGGTCTTTCTCGCCCACCGATGTTGCGATGATGATGGCCCTGTTGAAGATCGCACGGCTCAAGTCCAACAAACATAACCCTGACAACTACATAGACGCCTGTGGGTACATGGCGTGTGCGGGTGAGTTAGCACTAAAGAAAGTAACAAAGAAGTGAACCTTGTTACGTTAGACTTTGAAACCTACTACGCGCAGAACTTTTCTCTGGCGAAGATAACGACAGAGCAATACATACGTGACCGTAGGTTTGAAGTGATTGGGTTGGGGCTAAAACGCGGCCCCAATCCGACCGAGTGGGCGCAGGGTGCCGATGATGTAACCGAACTACTGGCATCTGTTGATTGGGGCAACACGCATGTACTGGCTCACAACATGATGTTTGACGGAGCCATCCTGAGCTGGCGTTATAACATCAAACCTAAATTCCTACTCGACACATTGTGTATGGCGAGAGCGTTGCACGGTACAGAGCAAAGCGTGTCTTTAAAAAATGTAGCGGAGCGTTACGGTGTCGGGGAAAAAGGCACCGAAGTTATTATGGCGAAGGATAAACGCCTAGCCGATTTTACCGAAGAAGAACTGACCGCCTACGCAGGGTACTGTAAGAAGGACGTGGACCTGACTTACGCTATTTTTCAGCAGATGAAAGCCAAGTTCCCTGAACAAGAGTTAGATATCATAGACGCAACGCTACGCATGTTTACAGAGCCTAGCTTAGAGTTGGATATGGGCATGCTTGAGATGCACCTAGAGGATGTGCGGGATCGCAAAGACAAGTTGATGGTTGACGCCAACATAACTGACAGAAAAGATTTAATGAGTAATGCCAAGTTCGCGGAGTTGCTGTCTGGGTTAGGGGTTACGCCACCTGTCAAGATCAGCCCCACGACAGAGAAAGAAACATTTGCGTTTGCCAAGTCTGACAAAGAGTTTCAAGAGTTACAAGAACATGAAGACGAGCGTGTGCAAACGCTGATAGCAGCTAGGCTCGGTACTAAAAGTACCTTAGAAGAGACACGCACACAGCGGTTTATAGATATATCTAAACGTGGTACTCTTCCGGTCCCCATTAGATATTATGCGGCACACACTGGGCGGTGGGGCGGTGATGATAAGATCAACCTGCAAAACCTGCCGAGCCGTGGGGCTAACGGTAAGAAGCTAAAGAAAAGCATTATACCCCCACAGGGTCACACTATAGTTGAATGCGATGCGTCTCAGATTGAGGCGCGGGTGTTAGCTTGGTTAGCCGAGGCAGACGAACTAACTCAGGCGTTTTCTGATGGCGAAGATGTTTATGTAAAGATGGCAGCAGCTATATACAAAGTAGCCGAGGCAGACGTTACTGGCGCACAGCGGTTTGTGGGTAAGACTACGATCCTTGGCGCAGGTTACGGCATGGGGGCTAAGAAGTTTAAAACTCAGCTTGCAGGTATGGGCGTCGAGGTTGATCTAGCAGAAGCTAGGCGTGTCATAAACATATACCGTGATACATATTGGAAGATACCTACGCTGTGGGATGAAGCCCAGTATATGTTGAAGCAGCTTGTAGACGGTCATGCGGTTCGCGTGGGTCGTGAAAATGTGCTGCGTATAGACATACCACAGAGCGCAGTAATCCTGCCATCGGGGTTACGCATGTTTTACGAAGACTTGCAGTTAGACCCTGCGCCCAAGGGAGTAGAACCCGAAGATGTTTGGCCCGAATACTCATACAAAACGCGCCGTGGACGTAAGAATATATACGGTGGTAAGGTGGTTGAAAACGTATGTCAGGCATTGGCACGTTGTATCATTGGCGAACAAATGCTACTAATAAATCAGAAGTATAAGTCTGTTATGACTGTGCATGACAGCATAGCTATATGTTGCCCCGATGAGGATGTGGTACAAGCAAGGGCACACGTAGAGCAGTGCATGCGTCATGTACCCAGTTGGGCAGCAGGACTACCGCTTGAGTGTGAAAGCGGTGTTGGCAAATCGTATGGGGATACCGAATGACAAATGTTGCGCCTTGGTCGTTTAGTAAGATCAAAAGTTTTCAGCAGTGTCCGAAACAGTTCTACTATGAGAAGATACTAAAGCAGTATCCGACCAAGGTAAGTCAGGCTATGCTGTACGGCACACACTTTCATACGGCATGCGAGAACTACATAGGTAAAGGTGAACCGCTACCTGAGAAGTACAGCTACATGCAGGGCGCTCTGGATTCGCTTAACGCTATCGAAGGTACGAAAATTGCGGAGCAGCGGCTTGGCCTAACCGAGGATATGCAGCCGTGCAAGTTCGGAGCGAAAGATGTTTGGTTTCGTGGTATCGTAGACTTGGCTATCGTGAATGAGGAAAAGGAAACCGCGTTTATCGTAGACTACAAGACGGGTAAGAACGCGAAGTACGCAGACAAAGGACAACTTGAGTTGATGGCGGTGTCTATATTTCAGCACTACCCACAAGTTCGTACTATAAAAGCAGCACTGATGTTTGTAGTACCCAAAGCGTTAATTAAGGCTGAGTATACGGTAGAGCAAGTTCCTGATTTATGGGTGAAATGGCGAGATGCTTATGCTAGTATGCAAGCAGCCGCCGATACTGATGTGTGGAACCCACGACCTAGCGGTTTGTGTAGGCAACACTGTCCTGTGTTAGAGTGCGCCCATAACGGAAAGAACTGACATGGTTTATAAGAACACCCCCCGCCCGTACAAACGTGAATACCAACTGCAAAAAGCGCGTGGTGAACATGAAGCACGTATGGAGCGTCAACGCGCACGGCGCAAGATGGATAAGACAGGCAAGGATGCCAACAAGGATGGCAGGGCCGACAAACGTGAGGGCAAGGATATTTCTCATAAGAAGGCGTTGAGTAAGGGCGGTAAGAATAAGGATGGCGTTTCGGTGCAAAGCCGTAAGCGTAACAGGTCGCACGGTGGTTCGTTAAGTAAGGGCCGCAACAGAAGAACTAAAAACAAAAGATAGCATCAGCTACACGGAGAACAGTATGCAAGTAATAAAGAACAAGGCTCTGCTAGTGTCACTAGCGGACCCCAAACAAGTCACGAGTGTTATACCTAAGAGCGAAGCCGTGGGTACTGATGCAGTGGTTGTTAATTGGGGTATTGATGAAGCGCACAAACTGCGTACCTTGCGGATACCCGCACCATCCCCGATAGAAGGACGCTATGCTTGGACAGGGCAACACATCCCTTTCGACCACCAAAAGAAAACCGCAGCGTTCCTAACTATGAACCGCAAGGGGTTTTGTTTTAACGAGCAGGGTACAGGCAAGACCGCCAGTGCTATATGGGCCGCTGATTATCTTATGAAAGCTGGCAAGGTCAAACGCGCTCTAGTTATATGCCCCTTATCTATTATGGATAGCGCATGGCGTAACGACCTATTCACCTTTGCGATGCACCGTACTGTGGACGTAGCGCATGGGGTTAAGAAGAAACGCGCAGCTATAATAGAGCAGGGCGCAGAGTTTGTTATAATTAACTACGATGGTGTAGATATTGTATCCGAGCAGATTAGAAATGGTGGTTTTGACCTTATCATAATTGACGAGGCTACCCACTATAAGAACGCACAGGCGAAGCGGTGGAAGACGTTAAAGAAACTCCTGCGTGATGACACATGGTTGTGGATGATGACGGGTACACCCGCCGCACAATCGCCCTTAGACGCATATGGATTGGCTAAGTTGGTCAACCCGCAGGGCGTACCTAAATTCTTTGGCTCGTTTAAAGATATGGTGATGGACCGCAAGAGCCACTTTAAATTTGAACCTAAGCCAACTGCACCTAAGATCGTACATGCAGTGCTGCAACCTGCGATACGTTACTCCAAAGAAGAGTGTCTGGACTTGCCAGACATGGTGTACGTGGACAGGGTTGTACCGTTAAGTGGGCAACAGAAACACTACTACAATCTTTTGAAGAAGCGTATGATTATGGAAGTGGCGGGTGAAGAAGTAACCGCTATCAACGCTGCCGTAAACATGAGCAAGTTATTACAGATATCTGCAGGTGCGGTTTACACTGATGAAAGAGAAACCGTAGAGTTCGATATATCAGACAGATATAAAGTGCTACGTGAGGTCATAGACGAGAGCAGTCAGAAGGTTCTGATATTTGTCCCGTTCAAGCACACGATAGATATACTTACCGATAAGTTACGAGCCGACAAGATAACGTCTGAGGTAATCAGGGGTGATGTACCTGCACATAAGCGCACCGAGATATTTAAGCGGTTTCAAGAGGACACTGATCCACAGGTGTTAGTTATCCAACCACAAGCAGCCGCGCACGGTGTAACACTTACCGCCGCTAATACTGTAGTGTGGTGGGGGCCGACTTCATCATTGGAAACCTACGCGCAAGCCAACGCTAGGGTTCATAGAGCAGGGCAGAAACACAAGTGTACTGTTATATCGCTACAAGGCTCTTACGTTGAAAAGCGTATGTACCGTATGCTTGCAGGTCGCATAGACGCCCATGCAGAAATGGTAAATTTATATCATGAAATACTTGACGATCCTAATTAATACTATTAGATAACAAGTATAGATATAAACGGAGGACTTATGACAGTGGACGTGGAAAAACTGACGCGAGTATATACAAGGATACGCGATAAGCGCGCCGAGATATCCGCTAAGTTTAAAGAAGAAGACAGTGCTCTCGTTGAGCAACAGAACACTGTTAAGCAAGCGTTGTTGGATTACTGTGCCGAAAGTAATATTGACAGCGTTAGAACTGCAGCGGGTTTGTTTTATCGTAGCGTTAAACAGCGTTACTGGACGAGCGATTGGGAGAGCATGCACAAGTTCGTGTTAGAGCATGAGGTTCCCGAGTTGTTTGAAAAGCGTCTTAACCAAACTCACATGAAGCAGTTCTTGGAAGAGAACCCTGACCTTGTACCTATGGGTCTTAATGTGGATGCCGAGTACATCCTAACTGTGAGGAAGAAATGAAGAAGTATGTGAACATATCGGATGTGGCAGAACACTTTTCTGTATCTATATCCACCGTGCGGCATTGGGTTCGGGAAGGTTATATACCTGAGCATACATATGTCAAAATCGAAAACACCCAACGGTTTAAGTTGGACGAAGTAGATAAGGCTCTGTCCGCTTTGGGAGAGGATGACACTCCTAACGATGGTTGAGTTTAGGCGGCTTAGTTATCAGGACGGTATGTTTGTGCGTGTAGGGGACGGAGAACGGGAAGTGGTGGCAAGTGAAATAGATGTAGTGGTAGTCAATGCTGCCAACATATCTCGTTTGTACTACAAGAACGACTATGACCCTGCACATACCACGCTACCTACGTGTTGGTCTTCTACAACACAGGCACCTGACGAGTTAGTTCCTAGCGAAGACAAGCAAGCCACTAGGTGTATGGACTGCACTCAGAACATAAAAGGTTCGGGTTCGGGGTATAGCAGGGCTTGTAGATTTGTGCAGAGGGTAGCAGTAGTGCTTGATAGAGAGTTCGATACGGTGTATCAACTACAGTTACCCGCCACGGCTATCTTCGGTAAGGGTAAGAATAATAATAAGCCGCTACAGGAATACGCTAAGTTTCTGGGTGGTAGGGGAACAAAGACTTCATCTGTGGTGACTACCGTATACCCAGATAATTCCTACGTATATCCCCGCCTATGCTTCAAGCCTTTACGGTCCTTGGTGCCTAGTGAACTACGTAGTGTTGCAGAGTTAAAGAACGACCCCGCGACATTGCAAGCTATAGCCCGTTTCGCGGCTGTAAATACTTCCCCGTTCTCAACAGAAGACGGGTTCGACTATAAAAACTCTAAAGGAGAACTACCAAATGGCAAAAGTTGAAAGCCACATTATCCGCAAAGTTGTTGCGAGATACCCCCGTTTAAATGGGACATATCGGTTTGACCAATCCGCAGGTGAGCGTGGTAAGTCTGTACCCTGTGATCCTACTGCAGATGGCGCAAAGTACGAGTTGCAGTTTGTGATGGATGCTGCACAGGCAAAAGACCTGTATACTGTTATGGCTACGGCCTACAATGCACGGGCAGCATCTGAAAAGAGTTGGCCCCAAAAGTTGGGTAAGGCATCCGAAGTCTTTAAGAAGGACGAGGACGGCAACTACATCGCCAAAGCCGTACTTAAAGGGGCTTACGGTGCTGATGTAACCAAGCCGCCTGTGCAGGTTGACTCTAAGAACAAACCGTTACCCAAAGACTTTGAGTTGACTACGGGCAGTACGGTCAACGTGCAGGTTTCCTGCGTCCCGTATAGTATGCGGGATCACGGTGTGTCTTTGCGTTTACGTGCTGTGCAGGTACTAAAATTGGCAGAGCGTGAAGATTATTCCCCGTTTGGTTCAGAAGAAGGCTTCAGTGTTGAAGAAGCCCCTACCATGATTTCGGGGTTTGAGGTTGATGAAACACCCGCTGCCCCTGCAGTTGTTGATGACGCGTTTCAAGACGAGACACCCAAGGTACGGGCCAATAAGAAGCCCCCTGTTGTCGAAGAAGCCAAGCTGGACAGTCTTGTAAGTGAGTGGGGTGAGTTAGACTAATACCCTACACGGTGCGGTATCGTATAGGGTGCCGCACCGTTAATACTCGGAGGACTAGCAGTGGAACGACTAGAATTTCTAAAAAGTGTTTTAAGCAGTGAAGGGCATTATTGTTTATTTGCAACCAACGGTGAACGTAGAACGCAGAACTTCTATGACACTATTGATGAATTGCATGCGGCAGTAGACACCTTTGATGCTAAAGACCACGATGTTTATTTTGCGTTAAGCACATTCGTAAACAACACTAATCGTAGGGCCGATAACGCACTACATCTACAATCCTTTTTCGTAGACTTGGATTGTGGCCCTAGCAAAGAATACCCGTCTCAGCAGGATGCGCTATCGGCGTTACAGGCGTTTTGCACTAAGACTAGCATGCCCGAACCTACTAAGGTCAACTCGGGGCGCGGAATCCACGCTTACTGGGTTTTGTCTGCACCAGTACCTGTGGATGATTGGGTTCCTGTGGCAGAACGGTTTAAAGAGTTTTGTGAGGAGAACGGTCTCAAGGCCGATCCTGCAGTTACGGCTGACGCAGCGCGTATTCTACGCATGCCTGACACACGTAACTTTAAGGACACACCGCCATCCCCAGTGGCTTTGATAAGTGCGGAACCAAGTATCGAGCTGGCTGACTTCGTAAGTTTACTGGGAGGCGTTACCCCTGTAAACACAGCCTCTGTTGGCGGTAATGTTGTGTCGGGATTTATAGCGGTCAATGCTGAGAATAGCTTTGGTCGTATTGTAAAGAAGATACAAATAGGTAAGGGATGCGCTCAACTCGCGCATATACTGACAGATCAGGCCAATGTGACCGAACCGTTATGGAGAGCGGGACTGTCTATTGCTAAATTCTGCGAAGACGGAGACAGGGCTGCACAGGTAATGTCTAGGGGCCACCCTGACTATAACTCTGGTGAAACCCATCAGAAAATGTCTTTGGTTAAGGGGCCGTACACTTGTCGTACATTTAACGGTCTTAGACCTGATGTGTGTATGGAGTGTGCTTTATGGGGTAAGATAAAATCCCCCATAGTCTTAGGCAAACAATTTAAAGAAGCGGACGAGGCTGACAACGAAGTTGTTGCACCTAGCGCAAAGCGTCCCGCCAGTGCGCCTAAAATCTACAATATACCGACATACCCGAAGCCTTACTTTCGCGGCGCTAAAGGCGGCGTGTATAAACGCACCAGTAACAGTGACGGTGAGATAGAAGAAGAGTGCATCTACCACAACGATATCTATATCATGCGCCGTATATGGGACACAGAGATAGGCCAAGCACTTGTGTTTAGGCTGCACATGCCCCGAGACGGTGTGCGTGAATGGACGATGCCAATGTCTAGCATCACATCGCGGGATGAATTTAGGAAAGCTATGTCTACGCAGGGTGTGGCTGCGTTTGGCGCAAAACTAGACAAGATACAGGTGTATATAATGGCATGGATTGAGGAACTACAATTTACTCAAGCAGAGGATGAAGCCCATAAACAGTTTGGGTGGGTTGATGATAGCATGACCGCGTTCATCTTAGGGGATCGTGTTATCTACGGTAATGATGAAGACTACAACCCACCATCTACACAGACTGCAAGTATGATAGATTACTTTACCCCCAAGGGTACTGAGCAAGGCTATCTTGATGCAATAGACTTCTACAATCGGGATGGGTTTGAGTTACACCAATTCACAATCGCTGCGTCCTACGCTTCGATACTTATGCCACTAACAGGGATCGGCTCTGCTGGGTTACATATGTACGGAGACACAGGTGTTGGTAAAACTACTATGTTGATGGCAGGGTTATCGGCATGGGGCAACCCCGAAGAACTTTTGCTTGAAGAGCAAGACACATATAATTCTAAGATGCACCGTGGGGAAATATATCACAACCTACCACTTATGATGGACGAACTTACTAATACCAAAGGGGGTAAGCTGTCTGATCTAGCGTACCAATTAACAGGTGGTAAGCAGCGTAATCGCATGTCTCAAGGCGGTAACACCGAGCGACACAGGGGCAAACCGTGGAGCCTACTGGCTATCAGTACAGGTAACACTAGCTTTATAGAAATGATTAGTAGGGTTAAAGGTTTTCCCAAAGCGGAGGCTCAACGCATACTAGAGTTTAGGACTGAAGCGAAGTTCTTTGGTTCTGCTAGTAAAGCGGAGACTGATAAACTGTGGCCCGCTTTAAAAGGCAACTACGGTCATGCAGGAGTACGGTTTGTGCAGTGGGTCATAAACAATCGTGTGGAGTGTGAACGTACTATAAAGCATGTGCAATCGCGTGTAGATGAAAAGGCTGAACTTGGTCCTGAGAACCGATTTTGGTCTGCCGCTGTTACGGCTATTATATCTGCGCTTATGATAGGCAGGAAGGCAGGGGTACTACCTTTTGAGGTAAAGCCTGTATTTACGTTTGCGGTGAATAGGTTGCGGGAGCGTAGAGCCTACGTTGCCGATATGGGTTCCTCTGTAACTGAGACGTTGAACAATTATATATCCGAACATTGGAGCAACATACTCTGGATCAAAAGTACAGATGATGGTCGTGGTGATATAGACAGTAACCCCTTAGATATGTTGGCACTGCCCGAGGTCACACCCCGAGGTAAGTTTGTCGCTAGGTACGAGACTGATGTTAAAAAAGTCTATCTATTACCGAAGCCGCTGAAGACTTGGTGCATAGACCAACAGATAAACTATGAACAGTTGGTTAGAGATTTAACCGAGAAGATGAAAGCTAAGAAAGTGAGTATACGCCTGAGTAAGGGCACACATATGAACCTACCCGTTGCTAGAGTTATATGTGTAGATTTTTCTATTGATGGAGTTCCTGATGGATCAGAAGGTGATGAAGATTGAAGACCTTAATCCTGACGGGATTAGAGTAATTGTAAACTGGGATAAACTTACGGTTAGCGGGTCTGTGTTTATACCCTGTGTGGACACTGAGAAGACTAAAGATCAGGTGTCTACCGTTGCATCGCTACGACAATGGGAAGTTAAACACGAAGTTCGTGTAGAAAACAAAATATTGGGGTTACGTATATGGCGTACCGCATGATATAGGGCAGTTAGGCAATATCCATTTCCACTGCGTGTTGCCTGTTCTCCCTTGAACTGCCCCTGCTTAATTGCAGGGGCTTTTTTAACTTACAGGAGAGGACAACCCACCATCATATTCACCAGCACTTCTACGCATACTAGGTGAGTACTGCATCCCACCTACCATCTCTTCGGATACGCGTTGGAAGTTTTTATAAGAATTTTTAAATGAGTCCGAAGTTATTACTAGCTTTCTAGCATCAGATGGAAGCCTACTATTGTGTTCATTTGCTTCTTCATATGCTCTACGTAACCCTTCAACGTCTCCTTCTCTGCGCGCTTTATTAGCCTTACGCAGTATTTTCCTTTTGCGATCCTGCATAGAATAGTATTTTTGCCGCTCGTTACGGTTCATATTAAGTTGCTCAATATGAGCGTGGCTTGCAAACCCCAACAACTGCCCTGCTAATGTGTACGGACTTGTCGCTGTTATTTCATCGCCACGCAGGGTTAAATTGCCTTCGGTAGCGTAACGTCCAGTTTTCATAACATTGCGTACCGCCGCAGGAGATGCAGCTTCAATACCACGCCAGACATTACCCTCTGCAATAAGGCTTGCGCCTCTGCTAACCTGACTTGTTATACCGATGACAGGACCACCTAACTGTTCTGCCAAAGTAAACAGCGGGTTCTGGTCTTTGTCTATAAGAGGTGGACGGTACAGCATATTGTTAAGTGCGATGCGATCACCGATTTCAAGACCTGTCATGTCGACAAGCCCGCCATACACAGGATCACCCATCCACTTTTTAGTCATAACATCCCAGTTATCTTCATCTTCATCTCTAAATAACAAGTCGTACATAATGCCGAGTTCTCCAAACAACGGCATTCCTGATGCACCTGCGATAAGTCCTGTAGTTATAAGAAAGTTAGCCCCTTGTGCGCGGGCTATCCTACGACCATCTACCGCATCTTGGTATGCTTCTTCAGTATCATACTGATCTCGTGGTAATACTTTAGTGGCATCATTAAGCATGCGAAGCATCATGTAGTATTTACTAATCGCAAATCGTTTAAACAAGAATAGGATGTTACCTATTGGACCCTGTGCGTATACGGGGCGTCCTGCCGATGCAGTACCTCCGAGAGTAAACTCTACAAAATCTACTGCCGCCTCAGCCGCAGCTTGTTTGTCCGCATCGGTTAATGCTTTTTTACCACCATTACTTAGTTTATCTATTTCTAGTTTATAGGCGGCGACCAGTGATACTTCACGTCCGTAGCGTTCCGAGTGATGAAACATAGCCCCACCCCACTTCTGTGAAGTGTCAATTATCTTCTTACCAATACGGGATACCCTATCTGAACCTGTATCTCCTGTATACATATCTAATTCTAAGGTTTCTTGCGTTAGTGATTGACCCATTTGCGCTTGTTCAGTTGCATATCTAACCAACACATCTAAATCACGTAATCCTTCTGGCACAGATGCAGGATCACTAAAATCTAAATTACCTAATGATAATCCGAAAGCCCCTAGATCATACTGCTCTTTAACTTTGTCACCATTCTCATCGTCTACAGTTAGAGTTTTAGCGCGAGGTGCAGCAGCTATTGCCTTAACCGCATCACCAAATGCTCGGGTAGTTTTACCCGCGCCATATTTACCCGACAGTAACGGCATCACCGACATACCTACATCGAAGAAGGTCAAGGCCGCAGACGAGAAGTTTAACCCCATAGTCCAGTTAAATCCAAGGTTTGTAGCTATCTGCGACCAGCGTGATACGTTGGGTCGCTGTCCAAATTCTGCGATCTTTTGTAGTCGATCACCTATTTCAGCGGTCTCTGGGTCTGTGGTAAGTTTAACAATGTCACCCATCACACCTTGAATTTCGGCACTAGATTGTAGTTGAACAACCTGACGATTAAGGTCACGGCCTTTAGTCTCCATCATATCTATAAGATCGAAGTTAGCGAGGGAGTAGCCTGTAGGTGTAGTGTCACCCAAGAAACCACGGACGCCCTTACGTGTTCGGAACCCTTGCATAAACGAGCGTTCAGGCAGAGCATCTAATGATAGGTCAAGAATATCGCTGATGACCTTACTACCTTTGCCACCTTCCATCTTCTGCACACCTGCAGCCTGTAAGACATTCAACACATTAAACACGAACCCCGACGAAGGTGCTTTGCCATAATCGCTGTTTGGGGTTAGCTTTGTAGCTTCAGGTTCTAAACTTTCTGCAGACAGCATGGGGTTTGGTCTGCTTTGCCCCGTCTTCTCGTCAAAGATTGTATCTAAATTTGCTGCTATAACATCTGGTCGTTTAAGCATAGCTGCATTATAATCTTTGACCTTTTGTTTTGCTTCCATCATTGCAATTTTAGTGGGAAAATATTCCACAAAACGATCTACCTGTGGCTTGGCATCAGGGTCTTGATCTTGCGGGTCGATAGCTGTGTAAGATAGACGATAACTACCCTTACGCATAAGTGGGAAGTATGGCGTGATTATACCGCTGTCCTTGAGTAGTAGTTCAGACAACTTATCAAACGCGGTCTTACGTACCGCTGCATCGTCACTTATACTATTTATACGATCCCTTAGAGCAGGTGCGATTTCGTCATATGTCTCTTGGAAATAGTTACGCATGGTGCGGTATACGCGCTGCCCATCTTCACCTATATTTTTGTAGTCTTCTGCCAACGCATCATAGACTGCCAACTTATCTTTACTTAACGGGGCGATCTTGGTTATCTTAAAATCAGGATGTTTAGCCGTAAACTCTTTAATATAGTTTTCACGTCTCTCTAACGTGGAATGATTTGTGCGTTCCTTTTCTAACGATACCGGATCAGTAGTTACAACGCCATAAGAAGTGTAGATATTACGCTTAACTGATGGGTCTATTCTATTAAGCGTGGATGTAGGTACTAGCTGTTGTAGTGCGTTGTATTGTTCCGCACTCGCTGCCCTACGAAAGTCTTTAATTTGATTTACGATGTAATCTAATTTGATCGTCTTATCACGCAATTTAGAACTTTGCTTGTTAATCACCTTGTTTAGACGCATTCCCGCATCATTGTCGTGGTTGCGCTTCAACGTGTCGGCAAGAATATTTAACGGGGAGACGCCGTAAAAGAAACTTTTAGCGCCTGTGTATGGCGCTGAGTTTTTAGCGCGGTCCTGCATGTCTCTTAGCTCTTCGCGTGTAGTAGGTTTCACGGCGTCTGTAGCCTCTTTAGTGGCGTCTACTGCCCCCTCGGGTGTACTAGCTGTAAGATACATAGCGGGAGCGGCACGGGTGCTTAATTGCGGTGCTAAGATATAGTCTAGTAGCAGATCAGTTCGGTCAAACACTGACTCGGGTGCCCTGCCCATTAAGTTGCGGAACACACGGCGTACCGCTTCTTTAAAATTTTGCCAAGCTGTAGGAAATTTTAAACCTGACATAGGTATACCCGCTAACTTAACTTGGAAGTCGGGGTTACTAAACGCTTCTGCGATAAATTCATCTATGCTTCGTGTCGCATAGTCACTACCTTCGGGCATTTGAGCTTTAACAGCTTCGTATATACGTGTGAGCTGCCGTACTTCTGGTAGATTTTTCCTAGCTAATTGTGCGGCAGTTCCTGCATGTAGTACCTCATGCAGTATGGTGTGAGCGTTCATGCCTAAATTACTATCTATAGCGATAGTGTTGGTAGCAGGGTAAAACACACCTGCAGCAACGTTACCCTGCGGGTCTTTAAGTCCACCAGATACCAGTTGTATCTTTGTATCACCTGTATAACCCGCTAATTTATTTGCTACGGAACGTAGAGCCTTCGATGGACTAATGTTTGCGATAGCTATTAACGCACCGGATAAATCTCCTGCGGCTAATGTGTTACGTATACTTGGGGGTAGTGGTACACTCTGTGCATACAACTCACTAGCCAGTAAGTACCTACTATCGTAGTCATCATCACGACTAAGGGTTTCCGACCTACGTTCAAATTGGGCTTCAAGTTGTGACTGTGACAGTCCCAGCCCTATACTATCTTGGTTAATATTTTCATCTAAAAGAATATCGGCTGATACTTCTGCGACATTAGCTTCTGATAGTAAATCAGCGTCCGCTAATAAGGGCGCATCCTTTAGGTACGCTTCTTCTGTCGAATTTAACTTGATTTCGGCTAAGTTTGCTTGATCCTGATCGAATTGGTTAGGCTGTCCTTGTGATGCAGCGGCTGCGGCCTTGTTCTTCTTTCTTATGTAGTTTGCATAGTCAGCAGCCAACGCTTTCATACGCGCTTTTTTATCTGCTTCCTGCGCTCTGTCGTAACCGCCTTCGCTACGCATACGTTCAATACGTTCTGCGCGTTGCCGTGCATATGCTACCGCTCTAGCTTCGGCTAATACAGCAGCGTCCTGTCCCTCTGGTGAGTTTTCAAAACGTTGCTGCGCTTCTTCTGCCGCCGACATTTCTCTTAGACGTTTATCCTCGTCCCTGCGACCTTTTTGGAGTTCACTCTTTCTCTCCCTACGTAACTGTATCTGAGCATCTCGTTCCGCAGGGGTGAGGGTGTGGACCGCCATATCTAGTTGTTCGGCTATTACATCAGACGCAAAGTTGTTCACGTCATCCGACATATTGCTTTCCATCCACTGTAACGCCTGCAGTGCTTTTTCTTGCGTCTCGTTACTGTAAAATTCATACGCGGCGTCTGATACTTCTGCGGCTTCTTCAAATATGGTATCTCCGTACACAAAGCCATCTTCGGGGTTTAGTGCGGACGCCATAGCGGGTGTGCCTTCGGGAAACTTTGTAACCTTTGAGGTTCGTTTCTGTATCTTAGGGTTTTTAGGTGAGGACGCAGGAGCATACAGCACCGACACGACTGCTGCTTCTTCTATCGCGTCTACAGGACGTAGAAAGTTTTTAAAGAATGCTCGCGCAGCAAAGGCATTCGGGTCTTTCATCTTCTTAGCCGCGTCATCTGTCATATCTAACAAGTTCAATATGCGTTTTTTGTCTTCTAAATCGGTTATATCAGGTTGCTGGTTTGCGTCCGATATTGCGCCTTGCTGTAGTAGGATACTTCTAGCCGCCTCACCTTGTTTAGTGTTTCGTGTGAGAAACAGTTCACCTATCTTGTTGAGTAATAGGTTGCCTTGTAGCGACTCTGCTTCCGCTGCTTCTATTTCGCGGGTCAGCATGGCCTTTTGCTGTGCTGGTGGCAGTTCACTTATGGCCTCTAGTACTTCTGTCCTAACTTTAACGGGGGCCTTTTCTGCTGTGTAGTTTAACCCACTTGTGTCTGATATTTTTGGTCCAGCTACAGGGTTAAGAGCCTTATCGTAACTTTGCACGAACTCACTACCCGTTGCACCTGCATCGGGAAATGCTTGATCCGTAGCGTCACCTACAAACTCTCCACTTTCATCTCTTAAATTTTTGGTCCCAACAGGCAGTTGTGCGCCCTGTTCGGGTTCTGCAACAGGTTCAACTTCGGGTTCTGTAACAGGTTCAACTTCGGGTTCTGCAACAGGTTCAACTTCGGGTTCTGCAACAGGTTCAACTTCGGGTTCTGTAACAGGTTTAACGCCTGTGCTACCATCTAGTTCTGTTGTAGAAGTTATAGTGTCTGGAACTATTGGCGCACTATCAGGTGTACTTTCTACAGTTATAGGTATGTATTTACGTCTGCCTTTTTTATCGGCAGGGCCAACTATAGGGTTTGTTTCAGCAGCAAGAAGACTAATTAATTTTGCTGCTCGTGCCCCAGAAATTTTTAAATCACGTTGTAAGGCACTAACTGAAGCTACCTTACGTTCAGTTACTGATTTTCTAGCATCTTCAAGTAAAGCAGCGTCATCCACTTTAGATTTTACTGTAGGCTCAGTACTTTTAAACTGTTGTAATGTTTGATTACCCCCAAGCGTTGATCCTCCATATCTGTCACCAACTTCTGTAGGAGTGTCTTGTAATGTTTGACTACCACCAAGCCCCGCTATAAATGCGTCTACATTATCCCCATCTACATCTGAAGCTGATACTCGATCTGCAGCGTTTTCTACAGCGGGAGGCAAACGTCCAGTTAGTCCAGCTAATCCTCCAAGTGGAGTTTGTGTTGCTTCAAAGTCCTTTAACCCTGCTGCACTGTAAGTTCCAATTCCCGTAGGTTTTTTAGGCGATGATAATTTGACTGAATCTACATCACTGCCTACATCTGAAGATGCGTCATCTACAGGAGGTTTTAATTTAGTATCAGTGCCTTTATCTAATGATGGCCTTACTATGTTTATTCCACTACCGATTGTACCGCCAAGCAGACCTGCGGCAATACCTACTTCACGATATTCTGCTATTGCCTCTGCATCATCTAAAGGCATACCTGCTTGCCAACGTTCTAATACTTGTTGACCAATTTCAGTCGGCACTTCTGATACAGTACCCTGTACCCCGCCTGATACTGCTCTAGTAAATATATTTTTTCCGGGTTTTAATAATCCGGTAAGTAACAGTCTATCTGCAATAGTATTTAATGTAGCCGATCCTACAGCCGCTGTTAAGGTATTAGTTCTGTTAACAGCGTCTAATTCACCTTTTGCAACTTGTTCTTCAGCACGTTGTAAACCGCTGCCATAAAAAAACGGGGTCATAACTCCAATACCTGCAGCACCTCCTACAAGAGGACCACCTGCTAAAGTACCTATTCCAGTAGCAGCTAAACCTGCGCCCATTTGAGGTCCAGATTGTCCAGCAATCTCACCCAAATAAGATAGTGTATCTGCAATGCCGCCTTCTCGGGCTTCATCAAAAGTTCTAAACGGTGTAGTTGTACCTGCACGAGAGAGCTGCGTTCTACGTGCTGCTGCTTCTTGACCAGCGCCAAGATCACTAATAAAGTCAGACCCTACTACATCACCAAAATCTCTAACAGTAGTACCTAATGCACTGCGCGCTTGTGTTAAGCCAGATTCAAACCCACGACCAAATGCAGTACCATCATCTACTGCCTGATCTCCGTAAACACTTTCAAATTTAGTTTCAAAAGCACGTTCTAAGGCTTGAATTTGACCTGTAGCATTAGCAATCTCTTCAGGCGTTGGCTCGTCTCCAGCAAACTGCACATCATATGTTTTACCGCTGTAGTCGCCCCTGACTTGCATCATGCCCATAGGTTACTATCCTTACCTAACATCAATTATTGGATTGTTTATATTTTGATACGGCAATGTCGGAACTATACCTGCGGGTGCAAGATGTTCAACTAAAGCTGTTTGCGCTCGTTGTAAGTCTTCTCTTGCTTGCATTGCCTCAGTTTTATTTACACCGGGTAAAAGTTCCCCATTTAAATTAGTAAATTTTTCATAAGTTTCTGCAGCAGTATCAACGTCTTTTTGAAGTTGAGTATTTATTTGCCCAAAAGTCATTAACGGTTTTTGCGATTTAGCATTTGCCGCCATGCGCGCAATATCTTTACGAGCTTGTAACGTCTGCTGTGCCATATCCATATCAGCAAGTTTGCCAAGAATATTGAGTTCTTCAGCATCCTGTGCTTTTTGACCTTTCATATATGATCCAAAGGCACCCAGACCTGACTCACCTATGGCACTAAGCAGGTTAGGATTACTGCTAGCCATAAGCCGCATACCCATCTCAGCTAGACCTAACCACTTATCTTGATCTGCCGACTTCTCACGTTCTGCTAAAATATCCAACAGCTTCTGCTCGTAGGACGATGGAGAGTCACTAGCACGGTTAGCCATAGGATTAATGGCAGCTATGCCTGTATCTTTTGCGGGTGTAACTACATTTCCATTCTTAACAGTTTTGTCGATTAACGGTAGATTTTTTAAAATTTCTGCTGCGTCTTTGTCTATAACTGTATCAGTTTTAGGAGGCCCATCATAACTAAACGGAAGCGTTGTATTAGCATCTCCAGCATCATTGGGCACCATAAAGTCGGTTGTAGATTTTGGAGGAATAGTTGTAGTCTCTTCTAAGTCAAAATCAAAATAGTTATCTCCACCACCAAGGGCTGCTGCTCCGAAGTTAGCCGCTGTTTTTCCAGTATTTAGAACTGCAGTCCCTACATTATCCGCAGCCGTAATAACTTGTCCCGAAGTTAACGCTCGTTCAGGTACAACAGATGGCTCAGGTATATATTCCGCTCCCGCAGCCCTTGCTAATACGCTTGTCATATCACTTGCTTTTTTTATTGCAGAATCAGTTCTATCTAAAAGAGCCTCTTCTTGACGTTTGCGGGCTGTTTCAAATTTACGTAATCTATGTGCTTCTTTCTGATCATCAGTTAAATTATCTACAAGTCCTACACCTTCTGCTGTAGCAACTCTGTTATCCATATCAAACGTATTAGGAAACGCCGAACCTGTGTATGCTTTAATTCCTGTTTTTGCATCTCGTGCTTGCTTAGAGATAAGTTCTTTATAAGATAAATCTGGATTATCTAATTGATTACGTGGAGCGGAAGGTACTAACCCTAGCCCTGTTTTTTGTAAAGTTGTATAGTCTAGAGACGAGCGCACGGGACTAGAAGCTGTATAAGCGTTTTCTCCTGCGGTTAATCCTTCGGCCCTTTCTGCATCCAATCTTGCTTCTGCGAGATCAAATCTTTCATCAGCATCAACGTCTTTTTCCTCCATTGCGCGTAACCGTTTACGCACTTCAAC
>Ga0206131_10001991_pt1 | contig 25410 bp, 22 predicted proteins | sample Helgoland_Spring_FD_148636 | JGI IMG/M metagenome (GOLD analysis project Ga0206131, IMG submission 148636) | Pelagic subsurface seawater microbial communities from Kabeltonne, Helgoland, North Sea - Helgoland_Spring_Bloom_20160517_1 | ecosystem: Environmental > Aquatic > Marine > Epipelagic ...
TATGGGACCTTTGCCGAAATCGGTGCAGGTCAAGAAACTGTTAGGCAGTTTTTTAGAGCTGGTGGCGCTTCTGGCACCATAGCTAAGGCCATGTCTGCATACGACAAAGACTTTAGTGATGCCATTTATGGTGAAGAAAAAGACGGTCGATATGTCACAGAAGATCGTCTTAAAAAGATGTTAGATCATGAAATGGATCTCATAGAAAAGCGGTTAAGCAGAAAAAAACATCCGAACAAGTTGTTTTTCACTTATGCCAATACTGTCACCACCATTGATTTCGCGAAACAGTATAAAGGTCATGGTTGGGTTGGGATTCGATTCCAAATTGATACAACACAAGTCTATAACGATATTATTCTTCACATTCGATTCAAAGAAACCGATGCAAGATTGCAGCAAGAAACCTTGGGAACTTTAGGGACAAATTTGATTTATGGTGCTTTTTACAAATACAATGAGCCAAAAAGTTTATTGAAGTATCTTTACGATCATCTAAATCAAGACCAGCTAGAAATTGATACTGTAAATTTCTCTGGACCAGTTTTTGAGAACGTCGATAACCGATTGATGAGTCTTCAATTGGTAAAAAACGGCATGACTGACGCTGTGATGTTCTCTCCAGAAGGCATAAACGTGCTTCCTGCGGCTCAGTTATACAAAAAGAATATTTTGGCTCTCAGAGGTAGCTTTAGACCGGTGACTAAAGTAAATATTGATCTGTATGAAAATGCTTTGAAGATGTTTGTCAATGAGAATAAAGTTGACAGAGATTGTACCGAAGTCATTTTCGAAATCACTTTATCCAATTTAAAATCTGAGGGCGAAATTGATGAAGTCGATTTTTTATCGAGAGCAGACTTGTTATGTGCTCTTGGTCATAAAGTTTTAATTTCCAATTTTAAAGAATATTATCGACTTGTAGAATATTTCTCAAACTACACCAAACATCGCATGGGATTGGCCATGGGTGTTAATAATTTGGTTGAGATATTTGACGAAAAATATTACCGTCATCTGTCTGGTGGTATACTAGAGGCCTTCGGAAAACTATTCTTTAAGGATCTGAAAGTTTATCTGTATCCATTATTATCTGAAGAGGATGGCTTGAAAGACAGCAACAACCTCAAAGTACACCCTAGAATGAAAGAACTTTATAAATTCTTTAAAGAAAATGGCCGTGTAGAAGATATCAAAACCTATGATCCTTCATTACTAGGCATTTTCTCACGAGGCATTTTACAGGCGATCAATAGCAATGAAACTGGTTGGGAAGACAAAGTACCTAATGGTATTGCCGATTTAATAAAAGAACGACAGTTGTTTGGTTGGGGTCAATCCAATTAACACTTTACTTAGGGTTTTAAAATTTGAGTCGCATGTTCCTTGGTCTTCACTTTTGTAATAACACGATCAACAATTCCTGACGTGTTAAACACAAAGGTTGTACGATGAATGCCATCATAAATTTTTCCCATAAATTTCTTTTCTCCCCAAACACCAAAAGCCTCAATGACTTTACGGTCAACGTCTGCAAGTAAGGGATAAGGAAAATTAAATTTCGTTTTAAAATTTGTTTGGGCTTTTTCTGAGTCTGCGCTTACACCCAGTATCTCATATCCCTCTTTTTGAAGTGTTTGGTAATGGTCTCTTAAATCACAAGCCTCTGCTGTACATCCTGGTGTGTTGGCCTTAGGATAGAAAAAAACCACCAATTTACGCCCCATAAAACTTGTTAAGTCTATTGGATTACCAGACTCATCATTTACAGTTACATTTGGGATTTTATCTCCTACTTTTAACATATTCATGGCTTTCATTATTTTTGGTAAAATTAAGCATTCATGACCAAACTAGAAAAAGTTGACTTTACTATCGAAACACTTGATCGATTGTATCCTGAAATTCCAATACCCTTGGATCATAAGGACCCATATACGCTCCTAATTGCTGTGCTGTTATCTGCTCAAAGTACGGATATAAGAGTCAATCAAATTACACCTCTTTTGTTTGCCAAAGCAGATAATCCAAGCGAAATGATTAAATTGAGTGTTGAAGAAATCAGAGATATCATACGACCTGTTGGTCTTTCTCCGATGAAAAGTAAAGGTATTCACGGCCTATCACATATTTTATTAAATGAACATGATGGACAAGTGCCAGAAAGCTTTGAAGCTCTCGAAGCATTGCCAGCAGTAGGTCACAAAACAGCAAGTGTCGTCATGTCTCAAGCCTTTGGGGTGCCGGCCTTTCCTATTGACACGCACATCCATAGATTACTATACCGATGGGGCTTTAGTAGTGGGAAAAATGTCGTTCAGTCTGAGAAAGATGCTAAAAGATTATTCCCAAAATCACTTTGGAATAAGCTACATCTTCAAATCATTTGGTACGGAAGAGAATATTCGCCCGCACGTGGATGGGATTTAGACCGTGACATTATCACCAAAAACATTGGAAGGGCTTCTGTGATCGCCAAATATTACAAATTAAAAAAACGTTAGTTCAGACAACACTCAAAACATAAATCACCGCTATTGATGATATATAAAGATTGAGCATAAGCCAACAAAAATGAAATTGACTCAAGTTTAAAATCGTTTTGAAGAAATTTTTGAGAGTAAAGTTTTGCCATAAAAGATTATTAAGTACTTGTATAACGCAACCTTAAACTTTTTATTATATTTAATTGGTAAGTACAATTTTGTGTTTACCAACAACCTTTCTCAAGTTGATTAAAGCATAACGCATGCGACCCAGTGCAGTATTAATACTAACTCCTGTTTGTTCTGATATTTCCTTAAAACTCATATCTTTAAAAAGCCTCATTTCCAAAACTTCACGCTGGTCTTCGGGCAAAAAATCAAGTAACTTTACCACATCGAGCTCTACTTGATTTTTAATTATACGATTTTCAGCGTTTAGGCTATCGTCTGAAATTAAAGAGAAAATATCAAATTCCCCTTTATTATTATAAACAGGAATCCTGTTTTGCTTTCTAAAATAATCAATAACTAAATTGTGAGCAATGCGCATCACCCAAGGTACGAATTTTCCTTCCTCATTATATTTTCCTGACTTAACGGTCCGAATAACCTTTAAAAAAGTATCCTGAAAAATATCCTCCGAGATGTCCCGATTATGGATTTTAGAATAAATAAAATTAAAAATACGTTTGCGATGTCTCTTTAAGAGTAACGTTAACGCCTGATCATCTCCATTAATAAAAGCTGATACTAAAACAGCGTCTGAAGTTTCTTTTGTATACATAACACTTCGAATTAAACAGTTGGTACTGAGATTAGATTTTAAAGTGTAATGTTTTACAATAGCTGTTTTTTATGTTGTTAGACTAACAAATATAGAATATTTAGGTCAAATAATTGTTCCTTGACTATAAATAAAGTCCTAAAACAATTAAGTATCTTTGCAAATTATACCAAAAATAATGCCAAAAGGTAATTCGGACGTCGCCACCCACGAAGCTATTCTAATCAAAGGCGCACGTTTACATAATCTAAAGAACATCGATGTTTCTATCCCTCGAAATAAACTGGTCGTTATTACGGGGTTATCAGGTTCTGGCAAATCTAGTTTGGCATTCGATACACTATATGCAGAGGGTCAACGGCGATATGTAGAGAGTTTATCTAGCTATGCACGTCAATTCTTAGGACGATTGAACAAACCTTTAGTAGACTACATCAAAGGCATATCCCCTGCCGTTGCCATTGAGCAAAAAGTAAACACAACAAATCCAAGATCTACAGTTGGTACGTCCACGGAGATTTATGATTATCTAAAGTTACTTTTCGCGCGTGTAGGACAAACTATTGATCCTCAAACAGGGCAAATTGTTAAAAAAGATTCGATTTCAGATGTCGTTGATTTCGTTAAATCGATCAAAGAAGGCAGTAAACTTTTACTAATTTCAGAAATTGTCTTAGAAAAAGACAGAAAACTAATTGATAAATTCAAGGTTTTACAACAATTGGGCTTTTCGAGACTTAAGTACAAAAATCAGGTCGTAAGAATTGAAGATGCTATCGAATCTAGTTATACGAGCGGAAAGTGGCATATTGTAATTGATCGCATCATTGTCAAACATGAAGATGATTTTTACAACAGGCTTGCAGATGCTGTTGATATGGCATTTTATGAGGGTAAAGGGAAATGTACAATTGAAAATTTAGACGAGCTTTCAATACATCATTTTAGTAATTCATTTGAGTCAAATGGCATTGCATTTCTAGAGCCAAATGTTCATTTGTTTAGTTTTAACAATCCTTATGGTGCATGCACTGCCTGCGAGGGCTATGGCGATGTTATTGGCATAGACGAGTCTCTAGTTATACCAAATTCAAGTCTGTCAGTATTTGATGATGCTATAGTTCCTTGGCGAAGTGACAGCATGAGGAAGTACAAAGAACGCTTCATCACTCAGTCTGCGGCATTTAATTTTCCGATTCATCGTCCCTACTTTGAATTAACAACTGAAGAAAAAAAACTGTTGTGGGAAGGGGCTAAATCTTTGAAGGGGATCAATGCATTTTTTAACTTTCTAGAATCAAAAATATATAAGATTCAGAATCGCGTCATGTTAAGTCGATTCAGAGGTAAAACAATATGTCAATCATGCCATGGTACACGACTACGTGCTGAAGCTAGATATGTTAAAATAGGCGGCATGAGCTTGCCAGAATTGGTTGATTTTCCGTTAGATCAATTAATAATATTCTTTGAACAGCTCAAACTCGAGCAACATCAGTTGGAAATAGCAAAACGTCTTTTGCACGAAATCAAATCTAGACTGAGTTTTCTGTCAAAAGTTGGGCTAACTTACTTGACTTTAAACCGGAAGTCGAATAGTTTATCTGGCGGTGAAAGCCAGCGGATCAATCTAGCAACAGCTCTAGGAAGTAGTTTGGTTGGATCCATGTATATTTTAGATGAACCCAGTATCGGTCTTCATCCTAAAGATTCACAAAAACTAATTGAGGTTTTAAAAGAGTTACGAAATCTCGGAAATACTGTAATTGTTGTTGAACACGACGAAGATATTATGCGTCAAGCAGATGCCATTATTGATATTGGCCCAGAGGCTGGTACTTTTGGAGGAGAGGTGGTTTCTCAAGGAAGTTTCAAACAATTATTGGCATCGAATTCGTTGACCGCTCAATATCTCAAAGGGACCTTATCCATTGATCCGCAAACTTCTCGCTCAACATCTGCGGCATATATTAAAATTGAAGGTGCCCGAGCATACAATTTAAAAAATATTGATGTCACATTTCCTTTAAACTGTCTAACTGTCATAACTGGAGTATCTGGCTCCGGAAAAAGTACTTTAGTTCGCAAAATTTTATACCCCGCCGTTCAGAAAGCCATAGGGGGTTATGGTGAAAAGCCAGGAGAGCATACTAAGATTAGTGGTGCATTAACGCAGATCAAACAAGTTGAATTTGTGAATCAAAATCCCATTGGGCGGTCTTCAAGATCTAATCCTGTTACATACATTAAGGCATACGATGACATCCGTGCGCTTTATGCAAAACAACCCTTGAGCAAACAACGCAAATTCGCATCAAAACATTTCTCGTTTAATGTTGATGGTGGTCGATGCGATAATTGTAAGGGTGAGGGCACCGTCACTATTGAAATGCAATTTATGGCAGATGTCCAGTTAGAATGCGATGTTTGTAAAGGTCTGCGATTTAAAAAGGAAATTTTAGATGTTAAATTTTATGACCAATCCATCACCGATATTTTGAGCATGACTATCGATGATGCTATTGCCTTTTTTGAATCTCACCAAGAAGAAAAAATAAAAAACAAGCTAATGCCGCTTCAAGATGTTGGCCTAGGTTATGTAACCCTTGGACAAAGCTCTTCTACCCTTTCGGGAGGAGAGGCTCAACGTATTAAATTGGCTTCATTTTTGGGAAAAGGTCAACAATCGGATGCGCATTTGTTTATTTTTGACGAGCCGACAACGGGCTTACACTTCCATGACATTAAAAAACTACTAAAATCATTTGACGCTTTGATTGACCATGGTCATTCCGTAATTGTTGTAGAACACAATTTGGATTTGATTAAGTGTGCTGATCATATCATTGATCTAGGTCCTGATGGTGGTAATAATGGTGGCTATGTGGTTTGTGAAGGAACACCAAAAGAACTGGTCGCCTGCAAAACATCAGCTACTGGCCAGTTTCTCAAGAGCAAAATTTAGGGTGATTTTATTGATGATCTTTAAATTTTATAACTTAGTCTGGTAAACTGAAATAAACATCATGACTACAACTCAAAGCCCTACTAAACTATTTCGTGTTATTAGCATTTTTGCTCTTCTTTGGAACGCTATTGGTGCATTTCAATTTTTTGTAGAAATGTCAATGACCGAAGAAACACTCTCATCTTATCCTCAAGACATTCAAAATTTTATGCATAACATTCCTTCTTGGTTCACTTATGCCTTTGGCATAGCTGTTTTTGGTGGATTCATTGGAAGTCTTGGGTTGGTACTTCTAAAAAATTGGTCAGTAATTTTAATGCAAATTTCCTTTTTTGCCGTATTTGCGATGACCTTTTATGATTTCTTTATACAGAATGACGTTGCTATGACAGTAGCATTTAGCACCATGCCAATCGTTGTTTTTAGCATTTCATTATTTCTACTAATATTCTCTAGACGTGCAAAATTTAAGGGCTACTTGAACTAGTATTAGTAAGATAGAATTGAGGTTAAGGTTTTTCCAAACCTTTCTTGTGGTAAAAATTGTTTTTCCAATAATGGGTTAAATGGTATTGGTGTTTCTATAGATGCCACGCGTTTGACGGGCGCATCCAAGAATTCAAAACAATTGTCCGCGATTAAGGAGGCAATATCAGCACCAATACCACCAAACATAGTGTCTTCGTGAAAGACTATAGCTTTACCAGTTTTCCGAACAGAAGCATAGATAGTTTCTGTGTCAAGGGGTTGCAAACTATTAAGGTCGATAAGATCGGCAGAAACAAATGGCATGTCATTCAAAGTTGCTATGGCCCAATGAACAGCGGCGCCATAGGCCACGATTGTCACTTGATCACCAGTTCGACGTAAAACCGCCTCGCCAAAAGGAATCGTGTAATAACCATCTGGCACCTCTTGTTTTACACTGCGATACAGTGCCTTATGTTCAAAAAACATTACTGGATTAGGATCATTAACAGCAGTAGTGAGCAAGCCTTTAGCATCATACGGAAATGCTGGATAGACCACTTTTAGCCCTGGTGTTTTGGTAAACCATGCCTCATTTGTTTGCGAATGAAATGGTCCTGCAGCTACCCCGGCGCCACATGGCATTCTTAAAACCACATCAGCATTTTGACCCCACCGATAGTGTACTTTCGCTAAATAATTGACAATAGGGTTAAATCCTGATGTTACAAAATCAGAAAACTGAAGTTCCACAACACTTTTTATCCCACCGATTGAAAGTCCCATAGCCGCTTCGACAATACCTGATTCGCAAATCGGAGTGTTTCTTACTCTTGCTTTTCCAAACTGTTCTAAATAGCCTTCCGATATTTTAAAGGCTCCTCCATATTCAGCGATATCTTGACCCATAAAAACCAAATCTTCATGTTTTTCCATAGATTGCCTCAAGCCGTCAGAAATGGCATCTATGAACCTAATTTCATTGGAGGGTCCTTCAGCTTTAAAATCTTCATACTGGAAAGGCGCATAGCAGTCGGCGAGTTCAATAGCTTCATTAGGAATGATATCGGGAGCAGCATATGCTTGTTGCAACGCGCCATCAATATCTGATTTAATTTCAGATGACATTTGTTCAATATCATCTTTTGTTATCAGTTGATGGTCCAATAAATAATTTTGATAATTTTGTAAAGGATCCTTGGCCGCCCATTCGTCCATCAATTCTTGTGGAACGTACTTTGTGCCACTCGCCTCCTCGTGCCCGCGCATCCTAAATGTTTTGAACTCGATTAAAACAGGCTCTGGATTCAATCGTAATTCTTTGGCAATCTTTGAGATTTCCGTGTAAACCTCCAGAATATTATTTCCATTTAAAATCACAGAACGCATGCCATATCCTAGGGCGCGATCAGCAATATTTTTACAATTATATTGTTCATTAGTCGGCGTTGACAAACCATAGCCGTTGTTCTCAATACAAAACAAAACGGGTAAATTCCATACTGAAGCCACATTAAGTGCTTCATGAAAATCACCTTCACTAGTGCCTCCTTCACCCGAAAAAACAGCTGTTACACCTTTGTTCATTTTTAAAAGATCAGCTAAGGCAATCCCATTTGCAACACCCATCTGTGGTCCAAGATGAGATATCATTCCTACCAAGTTAAAATACTGCGAACCAAAGTGAAATGAACGGTCTCTTCCCTTGGTAAAACCATCCAACTTACCTTGCCACTGACAAAACAATTTAAATAATGGTACCTGCCGGCTCGTAAACACACCTAAATTACGATGCATTGGTAAAATATAATCAGAGTCTTTAAGCGCTGATGTCACTCCAACTGAAATGGCTTCTTGACCGATTCCTGAAAACCACTTGGATATTTTTCCTTGTCGTAACAAAACGAGCATTTTTTCTTCAATCAGCCTTGGCAAAAGTAATTTTTTATACAACTCCAATTGTTGCGACTTAGAAACTGAAAAATGACTAAAGTCCATTAAAGACAGTGACTCAATTTTTTTTGACATATAAAAGTAGTGTTAGATCAAAATTATGAAAAAAGAAGCAGTTATTGAACATCTTAAGCGTTCTTGAATTTTACTATATTTGAAGTATAAATAGTTTAACCATGAGCGAAATTCCAAGTGTTGATTTAAACGACTTTCTAACGGATAATCCAATTGAAAAAAAGGCCTTCGTTAATGCCATTGGCGCATCTTTTGAAGAGATAGGCTTTGTTGCCTTGAGCGGTCATTTTCTTGAAGAGGAACTCGTTGATAAATTATACGAACAAATTCAATTATTTTTCGCTCTGCCTTTGGAGGTTAAAAAGTCTTACGAAATTGAAGGTCTTGCAGGTCAACGGGGCTATGTTTCTTTTGGTAAAGAAAGTGCCAAAGGACGAAATATTGGCGATCTCAAAGAATTTTTTCACTTTGGCCAATATGTCGAAGACGATCCAGAAAGAGCTAAAGAATATCCAGAAAATGTATTGGTCACACAATTGCCAGAGTTCAACTCTGTTGGTAAGGAAGTTTATGAAAAGTTAGAATTAACAGCGAAATATGTTTTACGTGCTTTGGCCCTCTATCTAAAATTAGAGGAAACTTATTTTGACGATTTTATCCATAATGGAAACAGCATTCTTCGCCCAATTCATTACCCTCCAATTACTGAAGCACCTGATGACGCTGTACGAGCAGCAGCTCATGGCGATATCAATCTAATCACTTTATTAATGGGTGCTCATGGCAAAGGTCTGCAAGTTCAAAATCTTAATGGTGATTGGATAGATGCCATCGCTGCGCCGGATCAACTAATGATTAATGTTGGAGACATGTTGTCGCGACACACCAACAATAAATTAAAATCTACCATACATCGTGTTGTCAACCCTCCCAAACCAGAATGGAACAAGTCGCGATATTCGATACCATTTTTCATGCATCCAATCAGTGAAATGCCTTTAAATGTATTAAAACAGTGGGTGGACGAGAATCACCCAAAAAGATTTGAAGACATTACTGCCGGGGCTTTCCTTGACGAGAGACTTGTTGAATTAGGCTTAAAAAAATAAAGCAGCATGGATTTACAAGAACAATTAAGACAATTGTTTCCAGACCATGAACCTGAAAATGTCCAAAAACATCAGATACCAGATGCTGGTTTTTGGATGCAAGACGATCCAATTATTTGTAAGTACGAAAAACGCAAAGGAAAGGGTATCACACTCTTAGAAAATTATAACGGAACCTCCAACGACTTTAAAAAATTGACTCAAATACTGCAAAGAGAATTTCATGTTGGTGCCAGTGCTAAAGATGATATTATCATATTGCAAACCTCCGAGCGTGACCGAGTTATGACCTTTTTAAAATCATTGGGATTTATAGTTAAGCGCGTGGGTGGATAAACTACATAATATGTCGAGCACTGAGCTTATTCTGAATCCAGATGGTAGTGTTTACCATCTCAATTTACTTCCCGAACAGATTGCAACAACGGTTATTTTTGTTGGCGATCCAAATCGTGTGAAACGTATTTCAAAGCACTTTGATCGTATTGATGTACACACTCAAAAACGTGAATTTGTAACGCATACAGGCGTATTCAAGGGTTTTAAACTTAGTGTCATATCAACAGGAATTGGAGTTGGTAATATAGACATCGTTCTGAACGAGTTGGATGCATTAGTCAACCTCAATTTAAATACTGGAGAAAAGCTCAAAACTCAAACCACTTTAGATATCATTCGCATCGGTACCTCAGGCGCGATACAGCCTGATATTAAGGTGGATTCTAGCTTAATGAGTACGCACGGATTGCATTTGGGCGGATTATTAAGGTCTTACGACGGACTGAAGGGAGATTTAGAATTTGAACGTGCACTAAATTTACATCGTCAAACTCCTAAAGGATTAGCACAACCGGTTTTAGTAAAAGGGAATGATTACCTTATAAAGAAGTTTTTGCCGTATATTGATTATACAGGGATTACCGTTACAGCTGATGGATTTTATGGACCTCAAGGTCGGGAAATCCGACTTAAGAGCAGCTTACCTCATTTCTACAATGACCTCCAAAGCTTTTCGTTTAAAGGATTAAGATTGACCAATTTGGAAATGGAAACAGCTATGATTTATGGACTTTCAGAGCTTTTAGGTCACCGAGCTCTATCGTTAAATGCCATTTTAGCCAACCGATCAGATGGTAAATTCAGTCTAAATCCGGATAAAGTTGTTGACGGTCTTATTGAAAAAACTCTTGACGTGCTCACCAGTTGATTGGTTTGTCACAACGATTTTCTAAAATACGATTGACCTCACTAAAATGCTTGTTGCCAAACCAAAATCCCCTATTAGCGCTCAGAGGTGATGGATGTCCTGTTTCCAAAACAATATGCTTTGAACGGTCTATTTTTAAACCTTTCTTTTTAGCATAGCCTCCCCACAGTAAAAAAATAACCCCATTTTTATTGTCATTAATATGGTTAATGATGTCATTAGTAAATACCTCCCAACCTATTTTTTGATGACTCCCTGCAAGTCCAGACGAGACAGATAAAACATCATTTAACAATAAAACACCTTGCTTGGCCCAGTTTACGAGGTCTCCGCTAAGAGGATATGGTTTCGAAACATCAGCTTCTAACTCTTTGAAAATATTTCTTAATGATGGAGGATGACGTTCGCCACTATTAACTGAAAAACATAGACCATTGGCCTGATTTGGTCCGTGATATGGATCTTGACCCATAATAACAACTTTTGTGTCGCAAAAACTACATTGAACAAAAGCCTCAAACAATTGATTCTTTGGAGGATAACAAACTGAAGTTGCGTAGGCGTTTTCTACAAAATCCCACAAAGCACTGTTCTTAGGATCTATTAAAGCCCTTTTAAAAAAGTCGATCCAGTCGTTTTGAGGTAAGCTGAGCGTATTAGTCATGCTCAAAAATAACAATTCTATTTAGGGGAGCAGCAAGATTTTGATTGTGACATAAGCATCGGAGCAACAAAGACACCTTTTCCAATAAAATAAAGACCTACACCTGTCCAAATAAAATCATCATTCAAAACACCTTGTGACGATAAAATGACCACAAGACCACCAGCAATGCATAACAGAGCGGCTAAAATGGCTGAAATTTTTAAACAAGAATTTGTTATCATAATAGACTATTTAAATTAGGGCAATTCGAGGTACTAAAAATATCTTAGAGTAACCATTTATAAATATACAAAAAATAAAAATCAAGACCAGTTGATCGGTCCTTTTTCGTAATAGGGATCTAAATTGTTTAACTTTGTCCAAATTCCATTTTACTATGGTGCAGGTTAGCACAGGAACACTCAAAGATTTAGAATTTGACAGCATCAGGAAAGTATGCGCGGAGTACTGCATCACACCATTGGGTCATGCTGCAGTTATGGGAATTTCACCAATGACTCTTGTTTCAGATGTTGCACATGCTCTAAATAAGGTCAACGAATACCTTTCCAGTTTCGATAACGATAACACCATTCCCAATCACGGTTTTGAAGACATTAACAAAGCATTAAAAATGATGTCTGTTGAAAATACCTATTTGGAAATTGTTGATTTTAGGAATATCGCGAGTTTAGCTGATACTGCGAATGCTTTAATACTTTTTTTTAAAAAATTTAAAGATTATTATCCATCTCTTTACGAAGACACCCAATTGATGGAGCCCAATAAAACCATTAGAACAGAAGTTGATACCGTTATTGACAAGTTTGGAATCGTTAAAGACAACGCTAGCGCTTTGCTGTCTCAACTTCGACGTGATATAAGATCAGTTCAAGGCAAAATTAACACCAGCTTTGTTAAAGCACTAGATCATTATCAAAAATTAGATTTTCTGGATGACATCAGAGAAACTGTAGTAGACAATCGACGTGTGTTAGCCGTAAAAGCGATGTATCGCAAAAAAGTTAAGGGAAGTATATTAGGAAGCAGTAAGACTGGCAGCCTTGTTTATATGGAGCCTGAATCTACTTTTCAATTGCACAGAGAACTTCAAAATTTGCAGTTCGAAGAACATGAGGAAATCATTCGACTGCTCAAGACTTTAACCGCGGTGATGCGTTCATTTGCGCCGGAGCTCCGACTGTTTCAGTTTTTCCTAATAGATATGGATGTCGTTTCAGCCAAAGCTAAAATGGCTTTAGCCTTAAACGCTGTACTGCCTCATATCTCAGAAACGAGAGAAGTTGAAATGATCAACGCCTATCATCCTTTACTATATTTATCGAATTTGAATGAAGGGCTAGCCACCTATCCTCAAACCATCACTATGAATCTGGAACATAGAGTGATCGTTATTTCAGGTCCAAACGCCGGCGGTAAGAGTATTACACTCAAAACAGTTGGTTTGCTGCAACTCATGCTGCAAAGCGGATTTTTAGTTCCAGTCAAAGAAGGCAGTAGCATGTGTTTCTTTGAACGCATCCTAAGTGATATTGGAGACAACCAATCAATAGAAAACCATCTTAGCACTTACAGCTACCGATTAAAACAGATGCGGAATTTTTTAAACAAATGCAATCCTAACACCTTATTCCTGATCGATGAGTTTGGAACTGGATCCGATCCCGAGTTGGGCGGCGCTTTAGCTGAAGTGTTTTTAGAAGAATTTAATGAGCGTCAAGCCATGGGTATGATAACCACGCACTACGCCAACTTAAAACTTCTAGCGAATGAATTGCCCAATCTGGTCAACGCCAATATGCAGTTTGATGAAAATACACTTGAGCCAAGATATAAACTGATTATTGGTCAAGCCGGGAGTTCTTTTACGTTTGAAGTGGCTCAAAAAAATGGTATTCCTTACAGTCTTATAAACAAGGCAAAAAAGAAAATTGAAAGTGGCAAAATACGTTTTGACAAAACCATTGTAAAGCTTCAAAAGGAGCGAGAGAAAATGGAAAAAATTTCTAAATCGTTAGAAACGGAGCAGATAAAAAAATTACAAGAATCCGATAAAATGGCTCAAACTAACGCTAAAATTCAAAAAAAATTAGAGAGTTATCAAGAATTGTACGACCATAATCAGCGGCTCATCCATTTAGGTCAAAAATTTCGTCAAATCGGAGAACGTTATGACCAACACCATCGAAAAAAACAACTCATGGCCGAAGTTCTTCAGCTGGTTGAATTGGAAAATAGTAAAAGAAAAAATGTAAAGTCGATTAAAAAGGATAATCAAAATAATCCTTTAGCCCAAATAAGCCAGGAAGTTCAAGGTAAAATACAGTCTATAAGAAATAAGAAAAAAAAGAAAATAAAAAAAGTTTTAGAGAAGGCAAAGCCAGCGCTTCAAATTGGTGATGAAGTTCGTCTCTTTGATGGAAAAGCCATTGGCACAGTCGAGTCATTGGAAAAAGGGAAGGCCCTAATTAATTACGGTGCTTTTACGACGAAAGCCGCTGTAGAACAACTTGAGTTGGTTAAGCCCGCAAAAATATGACCAATTATATTTTATTTTTTGATGGGGTGTGCAACTTGTGTCATTATGGTGTCCGGTTTATACTTAGGTGGGATCGACAAGAATTGATTAAATTTTGTCCAATCGATCAAGCCCCATATCGCAATTTTAATGACCCACGTCTTCGATCACTAGGCAACGACACGGTAGTATTGTATAATTTATCAACTCACAAGCTTATTAAAAAATCTGATGCAGTACTTGAACTATTAAAAATTATAGGATCACCATGGTCCTTCTTAAGAATAGGAATAATTATACCGCGCAGATGGCGAGACAGAATATACGACATATTAGCTCGAAATCGTTACAAATGGTTCGGAAAAACAGATGTCTGTCATTTCAATAATACATCTGATCAAAAACGATTTTTTTAGGTTACTTGACTTCGTCGTAATGATCGTTCCAGTTTTGAGCATGAGGTGCTCCCAATTTACCGACAGACTTCGCAACAAACATAGAAACTGCGGCATCACCTGTGACATTAATTACGGTACGACACATGTCTAGAGGACGGTCAACAGCAAAAATTAAAGCCAGTCCTACAGCAAGTTTATCAGCAGGAAAGCCGATAGATTCAAGCACTATAACCAACATAACCATTCCAGCACCGGGCACAGCTGCACTGCCAATAGATGCCATCAGTGCTGTAACGACAATGGTTAATTGATCTGTGAAAGTAAGATCAAATCCTAACGCTTGCGCAATGAAAACAGCAGCAACTGCCTGATATAAACTTGTACCATCCATATTTATAGTAGCGCCAACTGGCAAAACAAAACTCGATACTTCCTTATCAACGCCTAAATGCTCTTCAACGCGTTCCATCGTTACTGGTAGCGTGGCAGCGCTACTGCTGGTTGAAAATGCCAATAGCTGGGCAGGGCTAATTTTAGATAAAAACCAAAGCGGACTTTTTTTTGTATAAAGAGCAATGATAAGTGAATAAAAACCAACCATTATAAGCAGACCTAGAACGACTACTAAAGCATATTTAAGTAATGCCAACAGTAAATCTGGATTATCGCTGGAAACCACTACATTTGTGAGTAATGCAAAAACAGCAAAAGGCGCAGTTAGCATAATCAAATCAACCATTTTTAATACTACCGAATTCAAAGAGTCAAATAATTTTTTGAGAGGTTTTGCCTGTTTCTCACCTACAAGCAACATTGAAATACCTAAGAAAATGGTGAAAAATATAACCTGAAGCATCAATGAATTATCGCCCATAGCGCCGATGGCATTGTCTGGCACCATATCAACTATAAACTGTAATGGCCCGCTTGATCGTTGCCTTCCTGCTTCGGATATTTTAGACTGAACTCCGGCGTCATTAGCATAAGTAGATGTTAACGTATCAACAGTTTGTTGGTCTATACCCTCTCCAGGTTTAAGAATATTAACAAGTGTCAATCCTATAGTGATGGCAACTACGGTGGTTATCACATAGGTTATAATAGTCCGTAATCCAATATTTCTGAATTTTGAAATATTTTTTAAATCAGAAATCCCTTTAACCAAAGACGCTACAATTAGTGGAATTGCAATTAGTTTTAAGAGTTTAATGAAAATGACCCCAAAAGGTTTAATGAAGTTTGATGAAAATTGAGCACCACCTTCGATCTGCGTCAGCGTAATACCAAATCCAATACCCAGCAACATACCGAATAATATTTTCCAATGTAAAGGCCATTTTTTCATTTGAATGCTCATTATATTTTGGTCGAATTAATTAACTCCTTTTTCATATTTGAATTGTGTGCTGGACTGATAAATATGCTGCATTAAATAGAAATCGGCAATGACAAGTGCAGCCATAGCTTCTACAATTGGCACTGCTCTTGGCACCACACAAGGATCATGCCGTCCTTTGCCATGCATACTAATAGTTTTACCTTCTTGATCAATGGTTTCTTGTGCTTTCATAATTGTAGCGACGGGTTTGAAGGCAACTTTAAAATGGATGTCCATACCATTACTTATGCCACCTTGGATGCCTCCAGAATAGTTCGTAGTGGTTGAACCGTCTGGTCTAAATTGATCATTATGAGTACTTCCTAACATTTTAGTGCCAGCAAAACCACTTCCAAATTCAAACCCCTTAACCGCATTTATGGATAGCATCGCTTTCCCAAGCTCAGCATGCAATTTTTGAAAAACAGGTTCTCCTAGTCCCGCAGGAACATTTGATATTATGCCACTCACAACACCACCAACAGTATCACCATTTTTCTTAATCTCCTTGATCCGGGAGATCATTTTCTTGGCTACAGCAGCATCTGGACATCGGACATCGTTAGATTCTATGAGATTAAAATCCAGTTGCTCATAAGGTTTGTCTAGCTCAATTTCACCCACCGCCGATGTAAAGGCTTTAAAACTGATTTCGGGACAAATTTGTTTGGCAATAGCACCTGCCACTACTCTGCAAGCTGTCTCACGCGCAGAACTGCGTCCACCTCCACGATAATCTCTGATGCCATATTTTTTTTCATACGTCATATCCGCATGACTTGGTCTATAGACAGATGCGATATGGTGATAATCTTTTGATTTTTGATCGTTATTCAATATTTGAAAACCGATAGGAGTTCCTGTAGTAATGCCATTAAATATGCCAGACAACCAAATGACCTGATCCTCCTCATTTCTAGCCGTCACGATTTTGGATTGGCCAGGTCTACGTCGTTTTAAATCTTTCTGAATGGCCGAGAAATCTAAAGAAATTCCGGCAGGGCAACCATCTATAATACCTCCAATGGCAGGGCCATGTGATTCACCAAAAGTGGTAAGTTGAAATAAATTTCCGAAAGAATTACCTGCCATAAGGTCAAATTTACAAAAAACAAACGGCTTAAATACACCTTCTACTTTTGAACTAAGCGAATAGCGTCTTTATAGGAAGTCTCATACATTGGAACAATATCGTGAATATCAAATGAGAGCGAACGTTTCTTTGCATTTTGCTTAAAACGATCTAAAACATCAGTTTTGGATAAAATTTTAAGTGATTGTTTTGCCATAGCATCCACATCACCTACATCGCATAAAAATCCTGTTTCACCATCAATATTTAACTCTGGAAGCCCACCAGTATTACTGGAAAGAACTGGAACACCAAAAGCCATGGCCTCGAGTGCGGCCAAACCAAAACTCTCTGCCTCCGATGGAAGTAGAAATAAATCACTATAACAAAGTACCTGATTGATTTCTCTACTTTTTCCAAGGAAAACAACATCATTCTGTAAACCATAATCTTGAACCAATTGCTCAGCCCCTTCTTTTTCTGGACCATCTCCTACCATAATTAGTTTTGCAGGAATGTTCTCTCTAATCTTTTTAAAAACTTTAATCACATCAATGATGCGTTTAACTGGTCGAAAATTACTAATATGAGAAATGATGCGTTCATGAGGCTCAGCTAAAATATGGCGTTCACACTTTTGAGGATTTACATGAGTTTTTAGGTCAATAAAATTAGGAATGACCTTAATCTGTTTATGTATTTGAAAAAGTTTTTCTGTATCTTTTTTTAAACTATCAGATACAGTGGTAACGACGTCCGATTGATTGATGCTAAAGGTAACTGCTGCTTTATAAAACGGATGACTTCCCACTAAAGTAATATCCGTACCATGCAAGGTGGTTACAATTGGTAAAGCAATACCAATGTCCTCTAACATTTTTTTTGTCATATAGGCAGCGTAGGCATGAGGAATAGCATAATGTACATGAAGAACATCAATACCATAGGTTTTTATCACATTGACCAGTCTGCTGGACAAGGCTAATTCATAGGGTTGATAATGAAATAATGCATAATCTGGTACATGTACTTCATGGAAATGAACATTTGGGTTCAATAGATCCAATCTTACGGGCTGGCTGTAAGTCACAAAATGAACCTCATGTCCTTTCTGAGACAATGCCAGACCCAGCTCTGTTGCGACAACACCACTACCCCCATATGTGGGATAACAAACAATTCCTATTTTCATAAATATAAATTAGTTATTCTTTCAAAATGGCTTCGTAAATCACCCTTTGAATTTCAGATCTGATATCATAATTGATCAGATCCCTATTTTTGTCGTCAGGATATGTGCGATTTGATAAAAACACATATACAATTTCCTCTTCTGGATCTGCCCATGTGAATGTTCCAGTATAACCAGAATGCCCAAAGCTCGTCATAGAAACACAATCACAAGTAGGACCAACTTCTTCAAGCTGTGGTTTATCAAAGCCCACGCCGCGCCTATTATCTTCTTCACAAAAATAACAGGTATTGAAGCGATCAAATGAGGCTTCACTAAAATAACGTCGCGCACCATAAAAACCCTTTTGTAAAAACATTTGCATAATTTTAGCAACATCATTTGCATTCGAAAACAATCCAGCATGACCTCCGACACCGCCTTGCATAGCAGCGCCTGGGTCGTGTACAAAACCTCGAATCTCTCTAAATCTAAAGTAATTATCAATCTCGGTTGGAACGATATTTCCCAAATCATGCCACAGAAATGGCAAGTAACCCGTGTAATTAGCACCGAGTGATTTAAAATAATGTCGTTGAACGAGATCCTCAAGTCCCTGTCCATATGCCCCTTCAACAAATTCCTTTAATAGAAAAAATGCAAGGTCGCTGTATTTGTAATCTGTCGTCTTTCGTAATTCACTTTCTAATAATCTGTTCGCAATAGTGTCTTTAAAAGAGTTCAGCAGATATAAATTTTTTGCAACATGAATGCCGTGAGTGCTGCTCGATTTTGAGCTGAAGTATGAAGCAATGGGTTCTTTTGTTATCGAATCAAGGGTTTGAACATAGAACGGGATCCAAGATTGTAATCCTGAATTATGAGATAACATGCGTCTGATGTCAATATTACTCTTATTAGAGTTATTATATTTGGGCATGAGTTCTCCTATGGTATCATCTAATCTAAAAAAGCCTTTGTCTTCCATTTCAATAACCAATGGGAGTGTCGCTAAAATTTTAGTCATCGAGGCCAGATCGTAAATGTCGGTGACTCTTACCCTCCTTTTTTTGTCGAATGTAAAATGCCCGAATGCTTTTTCGTAAACAACACTACCATGCCTAGCCACTAGTATTTGAGCACCTGGTATCATCCTATTATCTATAGCATATCGCGCAATGGAGTCAATTTTTTTTAAGATTTGTTCATCTAAACCGACTTTAAATGGACTTGAATAGCCAAGACGACTCAACGGTTTTGATTCAAATCCTTGACCTTTAAAAAACAGGCCTTCAATAGAAACTGGAATCCTACCACTAGCACCAACAGCGCCGAAAATAAGCTGAGCAGCTTGACTTTGAGCAATATCATTATTTTCATAAGTTAGAAGAAGCCCTTCCATATTAGCAACAGTTTTCAATTGATTAAGTACATAAGGATTGGCGCAGACTGCGACAATGACTTGATGATTCCGAGACAATTCCTCTATCATGACAAGTTCACTGTTAGTCAGTTTGTAGGACAAAAATGGACTAGAACTCGATTTGTGAAATCCTATAATGACTTTGCTAAATTCTCGAAGTTGCCTATTTAGATCATCTAAATTGCTGTTTTTCAAAACTGTTATTTCTGTATACTTATTCAAAGTACTCAAAAACACATCGTGTTCACCATCACCAAGAGGAACATAAGCAATGCGCTCCAATTCAAGATCCCGAAGTGGTATGACGTTATCTTTATTGATCAAAACAGTCATTGCGGCTTGCATCACCTTTTCATTCAGAGCAATATTTTTTGGTTGATTCAAATCAGATAACAAATTTTCGAGTTTAATAGGTTGAAAATCATTAAGACCTACTTTGTATTTCGATTTTAAAATTTTCTTTACTGAATGCGCTAACCTGTCTTCAGCTAATTCACCGGATTCGAAGGCGGTTTTAAATATTTGAATGGCCTTTGGCACATTTTCAGGCATTAATAAAACATCATTTCCCGCCAAAAATGCTTGTAGATCAACTCGACCAGGCTCATCAAAATTTGCTACACCCTTCATACTAAGTGCATCAGAAAAAATCAAGCCTTTAAAATTTAAAGTATTCTTGAGTAAGGTTGTAATTAAAGGTTTCGATAGCGACGAAGGCAAGCCATCTTTATTGGTTAAAGCAGGTACATTTAAGTGAGCGACCATAACGCCATTCAAACCTTCATCAATAAGTGTTTTGTAGGGCGCTAGTTCAATCTGATCAATTCTTGAGTAAGAGAAATCAATTGTAGGTAGTGTTTTGTGAGAATCCTTGTCAGTATCGCCGTGGCCGGGAAAATGTTTTGCAGTAGTTAGCATATTCTCAGATTGCAAACCATTTAAAAAAGCTTTAGATTTCTCAATCACGAGATCTTTATCTGAACCAAAAGCACGAGAACCAATAATGGGATTGTTGGGATTGGTATTGATATCAACAACAGGTGCAAAATTGACATGAACGCCTAAACGCCTGCAATGTTCTCCAATCTGTTTTCCAACTTCATATATAAGAGCATTGTCTTGAACAGCGCCTAAAGTCATATTAAAGGGAAAGGCATGCGTCTTTTCGAGCCTCATAGCCAAACCCCACTCGGCGTCCATAGCAATCAGCATAGGAACATCGACCAATTTTTGGTATTTATTTGTTAACTCGGCTTGAGATAATGGGTCTCCCTTTGAAAAAATGACACCACCAATTTGAGCTGATTTAATAAGCTGCTCGTTAAATTGTGCATCTTTAGTCGATTGATTAGAAAACACTTGAATCATGAATAACTGACCAATTTTCTGATCTAAACTCATGTTCCCATAAATGCTGTCCACCCATTGTAATTGAGCTGATTCATCAAGAGCCAAAAGTGGGTCATTTTGAGCATAACAAGAAAAAGTCAACCCAAAAAAAGATAAACACAAAATATAAAAATTCCGAGACATTGTCATAAAAGTCATGTTAGCTGATAAAACGACTATGCCAACTATCCTCGGCTGGAATCTCCCAATCTGTTCGGTATTCAGCAATAGTATTAACCAGATTATTGAACACAATAGTTGATTTTGATACCGCCTTATCTTTTGCCATTTTTCTGAAGTCCAATAGTGTTTTATAGGCTACATATTCGCCTTGTTTAAAAGATACATTCATTTTGTCTAACAAATCGACATCAAAACGTTGCTCTAAACTTTGAATGAATCGCACCGAGGCGTCAATGGAGCAACCACTAGCTCCAGTTTCGGACTGATCTATCGCCAAGATTATAAAACGGTGATACGGTAAATCGTACCCGGCTTTTAGTGATGCACCATGAGCCGTCCATTGCTCTAAAAATGCGTCTAACTCTGTTTTGATAATTGCAATTTCATCAATTGACAAAGTACGATTGCATTGATAAACCCAAACACGTGAGGTTTCAGAAAGCTGATCGAACGGAACTAACATATTTTAAGTTTTTAAAGGTCTGATGCTTGAGCAATCATTTCAGCAATATCCATAACTTGAACATCAGCTTCTTTCTCTTTGACCTTCACACCGTCGGTCATCATAGTATTACAAAACGGACATCCTGCAGCTATCACATTAGATTTTGTTGATAGAGCCTCCTCTGTGCGTTCAATATTAATTTCTTTATTCCCTATTTCGGATTCTTTGAACATTTGAGCACCACCAGCTCCACAACACAATCCATTTTTTCGGCTGCGTTTCATTTCAACAAGCTCCACCTCTAATTTTTCGAGCAATTGACGTGGAGCCTCATAAATATTATTCGCTCGCCCAAGATAGCATGGGTCATGAAATGTAATCCGTTTTCCCTTAAATTCGCCCGACTCAACTGTTAACCGTCCTTCGTCTAGTAATGACTTCAAAAATTGAGTATGGTGCATTACTTCATAACTCCCACCCAAAGATGGATATTCATTTTTAATGGTATTAAAACAATGCGGACAAGCAGTAACAATTTTTTTTACACCATAGGCATTCATTGTCTCAATATTGGTCATGGCCTGCATTTGGAATAAAAATTCGTTTCCAGATCGTTTTGCAGGATCTCCAGAACAACTTTCTTCAGCACCTAGCACCGCAAAATCAACTTTTGCCCGATGAAGTAATTTGACAAAAGCTTTAGTGATTTTCTTTGCGCGATCATCAAAACTACCAGCGCACCCAACCCAAAACAAAACCTCTGGCTGCTTTCCTTGGGCCTGATAATCTGCCATTGTCGGAACAAATATTATTTCACTCATGATAGTAAATTAAGCTTGATCATCAAAAACTTGAATGGTCACTTCTTTTTCAACCAAATCGGTAAACTGACCGTTGTATCTTGTAGCTTTCACCAGATGATTGTCAATCCAGTGGTAATTACCTCCTCTTGGCTTCCCCATCAATAAACTATGATATTTAAAGTTGTGTTGATTAAGCCAAGTTTCAGTGACTTCTCTGTGATTTTCTGTTCTGGATGTAAAGAAACAAATCAAATGTCCATCATCATACCATCGGTTAAGTGTTTCTAAAGCATCTGGATAAACATTGGCTGTTGCCATGCGTTCAGGCTCTTCGTTAGGTATATCGTCGCAAATAGTTCCATCAATATCAATGAGGTAGTTTTTGATTTCGTCGGGTAAAATCGGACTGATTTTATGTCCTCCTTCTGATGTTTCTTTTAGCCATTTGTCGGCTCCTGATATCTTTGACATTATTTTGTTTTATTTGTTTTCGGACCAATTTAATCGATCCATTTGGTTATACGGCCATGGAGCACCATTGTTTTCAATATTGCTCATCATGTTGTTCAATTCCATGGGTGCAGCTGATTGTTCCATTACAAGGTAGCGCCGCATATCCATGATAATAGACAAAGGGTTAATACTAATTGGACAAGCCTCTACGCAAGCATTGCACGACGTACACGCCCAAAGTTCTTCAGTAGTGATATAATCTCCTAAAAGTTGTTTGCCGTCGGGCTGAAAAGTACCGTTATTGGCATCAATATTATCTCCAACCTCTTGAAGCCTGTCGCGCGTATCCATCATCACCTTTCTCGGAGACAACAATTTACCAGTTTGATTAGCTGGACATTCCGATGTACAACGACCACATTCGGTGCATGAATATGCGTTTAGAAGCTGCAACCAGTTTAAATCCTGCACATCACTAGCTCCAAATTTTTCAGGAACAGCATCATTGGCAGGCGTTGCATAATGATCAGCCGAAGGATCCAACATTAATTTGACCTCATCGGTCACTGTTTGCATATTATCTAATTGTCCTTTTGGACTCACACTGCCATAATAGACATTTGGAAATGCAAGTAAAATATGCAAATGTTTAGAAAAATATAGATAATTGAGAAACACCAAAATACCTACGATATGTAACCACCAAGCAGCGCGTTCAATAAAATGGATAGAAGAATCTGGAAGATTTGAAAACCAAGGTGCTATGAACTGACTGATCACGTTACCTGACGCCATATTCTGAAATGACATATCCGTGGCATTCATCACTAAGAAAAGTGTCATCAATACCATTTCAAAGTACAGAATGAAATTGGCATCATGTTTTGGCCAACCCTTCATTTCGGGATTGAAAAAACGAGCAATTCTTTGAATATTTCTGCGCCACCAAAAAACGATAACCGCAAAGAGAACTAAGGCAGCTAAAACTTCAAAGGTTCCGATAAGGACGCCATAAAGCGATCCAAAGTGAGAAAACAAACGATGAGTTCCAAATAAACCATCTAAAACAATTTCAAGAACTTCAATGTTAATGACGATGAAACCTATATAAACAATAATATGCATGATACCTGAAACAGGACGTCGAACCATTTTACTTTGACCTAATGCAATAAGTATAACATTTTGCCAGCGTTCCTTTTTCGAGCCATCAATTGAAACATCTTTGCCGAGGCTAATATTCCTTTTTAATTTCTTAATATTCCTTAAGAAAAGTAATACACCTGAAACTAGAACCACTGCAAAAATAGCATTTGGAAGATAAGCCATATTTATTTTTTGTTATCAAGTTCTTGATTCTTTTTATCATCGTATTCTTTTGGTCGTTTGCCAAATAAGGAGAAATGAACATAACGCTTCGGGTTAAGTTTCATATCCTGCAATAAGGCTTCGAGCTGAACCGTAGCACCTTCAATGTTATCGTAAAGTTTTTCATCTTTCAATATCTTTCCAACCGAACCTTCTCCACGTTCGATAGCTTCTAAAAGTGCGCTCATTGCAGTCAAAGACTTATTGAGCCTACTAACCGTTCCAGCCAAATCAGCCTGAGTGAGAGTGTCCGAAATGGCTACCAAATCACCCGTAAAGCGTTCTGCATTATCAAAGACATTGGTTAATTTTGTTTTATTGTCTTCCAAAATCATCTGCAACGAAGCTGAGAAAGATTGCACAGCTGCCATTGTGCTGTCAAGTTTAGCGACACTTCCTTTAATGTGATTCTTGGTCTTTTGATCGAAAATATCGTTGACGTTGAGTAATAATAAATCAGCACTGACCATCATTTTTTCAATCTTCTCTTGTAGAGGTGTCAACCTTTGATTTACAAGTTCTGTTAATCCATCCTTGACGTCTGCCCTCAACGTATCACCACTTACAGCTATTGGGGCATTATCATCCGCAAAAATAATTGCTACGGCTTTTCCTCCAATTAATCCAGTTTCATAGATTTGTGCCTTGGAATTCCTCGAAAATTCAATATCGTCTTGAACCAACAATGTCAATAATACACTTTTACCGTTTGGTGTAAGCTCCATACCAACGACGCTACCAACATTAAATCCATTTATCGTAATTGGCGCCGACTTGGTCAAGCCCTCAACGCTTTCATAGGTCGCATAAAAGGTACGTGACCCTATTAAAAGGTTTTGCCCTTTTAAATAGTTGTATAGAAAGATAAATAAGAGAATCCCCGAGAGGACAATGATAGCGGTTTTAATTTCTTTAGTAAACTTCAAAAGTAGTTGATTTTGCAGGCTAAGTTAGACATAAATTTTAATTCCGAAAGGCGTCCAAGGCTTCGTTTAATGGAATCTTTACACCATTTTCAAAAGCAACGACGAAAGCTGAAGTATATCCTCTTTGCTTAACTTCCTGTTGATGAACTAAGGCCTGGTCATAAGAAGCTGTGTCACCGTAATAATACCGATATAAATCTCCTAAATTGGTTACCGACACACCTTC
>Ga0206131_10001999_pt1 | contig 25360 bp, 36 predicted proteins | sample Helgoland_Spring_FD_148636 | JGI IMG/M metagenome (GOLD analysis project Ga0206131, IMG submission 148636) | Pelagic subsurface seawater microbial communities from Kabeltonne, Helgoland, North Sea - Helgoland_Spring_Bloom_20160517_1 | ecosystem: Environmental > Aquatic > Marine > Epipelagic ...
AATATTTGTTTTATTTTTTTTTTTTTTTTAAATTAATATTCTTATATGGAATTTATTTATAAAATTGGTAATTATATTAAAAGTATTTATAATTCATCTAATGATATTGAATTTAAAAAACCAGATGGATACAAAAATATTAATTCTAATACCTTTAAAAAATAATATTTAAAGATATTTATTTTTATTTTAATATAAAATGGTTGTTATAGGAGTATGTGGTATTACTGGATTACAAGGTGGAGCTGTAGCACAACAATTTTTAAAAAATAATCATACAGTTATAGGGATAACTAGAAATAAATCCTCATTAAAATCAACTAAATTACTTGAAGATGGTGTTGAATTGAGATGTGGTGATTATGATAATGTTGATTCGTTAAAAGGTATTTTTAATGGATGTGACGCTGTTTTTGTTATGACTAATTTTTGGGAACATATGGATTCTAAAAAAGAATTCAAACAAGCAAAAAATATTATTGATAGCGCATTAGAGTCCAATATAAATCATATTGTTTGGAGCACATTAGAAGATACACGAGATTTTAATGATGAAATTGGCTATTTGGGTGATTACAAAGTGCCACATTTTGACGAGAAAGGAATGGTCAGCAAATATTTAGATACATTATCTATTAATGTAACTCATTTATATACTAGTTTTTATTATGAAAATTTTTTAGGATTATTGAAGCTCAAGAAGGATGATGATGGCATTCGTAGATTATGTTTACCGATGACCGAATCTATATTACCGATTGTTTCTGTAGATGATATAGGTAAAATGGCATATCATGTTGTTGATAAAAAACTATATGGTAAAGTAGGTGTTGCTGGTGATCATTTATCTTGTAACGAAATAGCCTCTATTTTAAGTGTGTCTATTAATGAACCAGTTATATATGTGGGGGTTCCAGCTGATATGTATAGAGGTTTTGGATTTCCTGGTTGTAAAGATTTAGGTAATATGTTTGAGTTTAAAGATATCCATAATAAAGAATTTTGCGAGTTAAGAAATATGGATAGTGTAAAGTCTAGAATTGTTCCTATTGATTTTAAAACATGGTGTTTGGAACATAAGGATAGTTTAGTATAAGTAGTTTCATATATTTTATAAAATTGATTTTAAATTTTTTATGTTTTGTTTGTCATAAAACTACAAACAAACATGGGTCAATACATTTCAATGCTTTTTGGATACGATGAGGTTGAATACACTGAACTTCCACAAGACACATCTACTAAACTAACTAAAGATGTGTTTAAAGATCTTTCTAAATATCCAAAACTTATCAAGAAATTTGCTTCGATTAAAAAGAACCAGTTGATTGTTCCAATTAAAGATATGGATGAATTTATTGATGATTTGGTTGATTTTACTGAACAATACCTTGATTTGGGTAAAATGGGTGGTAAACATAGCAAGTTGTGGAAAGGCTATGTTCATCATGATGAACTTGAAAAACGTTTGGTTGCGATTAGATCTAAAGTAATTGAAATTCTTAATATTGATGAATCCACAGAAAAAGCAGATAAAACACTTGGTTATTATCTTAAAAAGTTTATCACGCATTTCTTTGGTGATGAATGTGGTGGATTTACATTGACAGATACACGAGAAACAAAAGATGAACTAGCAATTAAATATATGCATACTCATAAATTGGAAAATATGCGGGGGTTTGTTAAAAATGTTTTGAAACTTCCAGGATTTGTATTCTGTACCGAATATGATTGGGAAAATTGCTTGGACGGAACATGCGAAAATATTTCATTTCATCAATTTAATACTAATATTCATAAAGATAATAGTGCCAAAGCATTGTTTTATACTAGCGATATGACTATGAGAGAATATAGTGAAACTGAAATTAAGGCTATGATGACAGAAAATCAACAAACAAAGTATATGGGAGATTACGAAAAATATAAAGATAAATTCACAGTATTCACCATTTATAATCCAACTGCTAAAGAAGGTGACTTGTTTCACGATGAAGTAATAGTTATTGGTATTCACGCTACAAGTATTGGAACCAAGAGTGCGATAGTTGATAATCTTGACGAATATAGATTTTTGAAGTCTGTTATTCAAAGTTATTCGGATTTTAATAGTATTATTATTGGAGATTTCAATCTACCTGAATATAGTGAAGGTCTTGATTACTTTGGAATTGGCACTGAAGAAAGGGTGATTTATCCAATTCAGAATAGTTTCTATAGTGAATTTGAAGATCATAGTACATTTATGACACAAGGATATGAACGATATAGTTTGTATGATCCAAAAGAAGATGTAGCTTCTAAAGAGAGAACTGGACGAGCAGACAAGAATTCTCAGTCAGTTCTAGGAAAATGTTTTCTTAGACATTATAATACTGATGGCGCATATGGTAAATTTAATATTAAAGTTAAAACTGAGTCGTCATTGTTTCCACCAAATACGAAAGAAGCTAATCTTATGATTCCTCTAATTACTGGTAATACAAATTCTGATTGGTTGTCCGATCATCAAGCACCAGTTATGAAGTTGACTGATAGTAAAGAAAATTCTTACAATATTAGTGCCTATAACGTTCTATCACAATGTTGTAGTGGAGGACAACCTTTTAAGGATGAACTCACAACATATGATATTGATGTTGCAGGAGATGAATTTTGTGATATATTGTCTGAACTCGCAAATATTATGATGGAAAATATCTCTGCTTAATATAATGAAATTAAATTTAATAGATAGAAATGCTATAAATTTAGAAAAATTATATAAAAATAAAAAATTAGATATTGATATTTTTATTTTTTATCCAAAACTTAAAAAATTATCTAAAAAAGACAAATTAAAATTATTAAAATATAAACGACCTAAATTAATGTCTAAAAAAAAATTAAGATAAAATAATTGTTTTATTTTCATCTATATAAATTGTTTGTTCAAATTGGGCTACTTTACATTTACTATCTTTTTCTAAAAGCGGTGGATAACTATTTAAATATCCATTCGAAAATAATTCTTGTAAATTATAAAAGTAATCTGTATTATTTTTTGTAATATTATCTATAAATCTTGGACAAAATGCTAAAGTTTTAAATTTGTTAGATATTAGTTGAGATATATCATTTGTTTTTTTATTTTGAAAAAATGGTATTTTTCTATCATCTTTTAACATATAATGACTATAATTTCTATAATCTTTATCTAATATAGTTGTACCACTACCATTAGATACAAAAACTTCTATTGCCATTATATCATTTTCATCTACTCTTAAATCATCATATATTAAATTATTAGTTGGTTTTCCATGTAATAGTTTTCCACCATGAATTTTCCAAGGTAATATATTGTGACCTGCTAAATTATCAATTACTTTTAATGAATTATTATCATATTCATATGATTCTACTATTTCTTGTGATAAAGCACTTAGTTCTTTAAATCTACTATCAACACCAATATTTTTTATAATAGTATTAACAGCTTCATTAGAAGCTTTAAGAATGTTATTATATTCATTATTTAAATTTATAGTAAATGCCGAATCTATAATACATCCATCTATATGGACACCATAATCTATTTTAATAACATCATCTAATTTTACAATGCGTTCATCTAAATATGATGGAGTAAAATGTGCTGCAACATTATTAATAGATATTCCTGTTGGAAAAGCAATACCATTATTAAGTTGGTTAGGCGCTATTTTATTTATTTCATCTGATATTTTAGATTCAATAAGATTACATATAGTTATATATTTAATTCCAGGTTTTATAAGTGGTTGTATATATTTTCTTACTTTTTTGTGGATTTCACCAGCTTGTCTATATTTTTCTAATGAATCCATAATTAATGTATAATTTAAATATTATATTTAAGTATTTATATTTTATAGTATAATGAAACGATTATTAAATAAATGCTTATCTTTCTAGATATAAAAATAAATTAGTCTTATTTTTAATAAATAAAATAATATAAAATAATATAAATAGTATGTATAAAATTATTGTGATTATATTTTTAATTTTAATTATTTATCATTTTATAAGTATAATAAGATTTAATGAACATTTTGCTATACCAACAGGACATGAGCGACCTTTTGTTAATATATTCAATGATAAAGATGAACAGTTAAAAATAGTTTTGTTATCGCATCCTTTTACACGTGATTCATCATGGGAACAATATGAACGATATAAAAAAGATAATTTTCTTATTTTAGGTATTACAAGCTATAATGAATTTCCTAAAATAACTACAAATAAATTGGATATATTAAACAATCCCGATGAGAAAGCTTGGAAATACGATTATATGTCATTATTAGATGGGTGGTTACATTGTTTTCGAAATCCAGATAAATATATAGATAAAAATAAACCAAAATGTCTTATATCAGAATCAGATTTTACCAATACAGAAATTTATAAACCAGATAATTCTGTAAAAAAAGAATATGACTATATTTATGTATGTCCCAAAGATAGTAATGATAAAAAATGTTTTGGATGGGCAGCAGAAAACAAAAATTGGAAATTAGGTATTGAATGTATTAAAATATTAAGTGGAAAAATGAAACTTAAAGGACTTTTAATAGGACGAAAAGATTGTGATCTTCCATCAAATAGTAAAAAATATCTTACAACAACCGATTTTTTATCGCAAAGTGAACTTATTAAAAGTTATCAAAAATCTAGATTTATTATTATACCTAATAAAACTGATGCTTCGCCAAGAGTTCTTACAGAGGCACTTTGTTGTGATTTACCTGCTTTAGTAAATTATAATATAGTAGGAGGGTGGAAATATATAAACAAAAAAAATGGTTCTCTTTTCAAAAATATGAATGATATACAATCAGGTTGTGAATATATTATAAAAAATCTAGATAATATGAAACCACGCGAAGATTTTATTAATAAATATGGAAAAATAAACACAGGTAAAAAATTAAAAAAATTTATTCAAGAACATTTTAAAGATAAAATTGATGTAAGTAGTTATAATTATTTAAGATTATAATTATACAAGTAAAAATTTATAATATTAATTGTTTAAATAAATTTTTTTATATTATTATAGTATAAATGAAAGGAGGATCACCAGCATATGAACTTCATCAAGAAGATGGTTTATTATCTCAAACAACTAATGTAGAACATACAAAACCTTTAACTTATTATGAAAGTAGCAATCATGATAACTATAGTAATTTATATAAAGTTTCAGGTGGAGGAAGACGAAGAGGAAGACGAAGAATAAGAAAATCTTTAAGTAAAAATGTTAAGAGAAGTTATAGTAAAAATAAACGAAGATCTAAAAGAAGATTATCACGACGAAAACGTGGTGGTTCTAAAAAAAAATAAAATATTAAATTTATAATATTAATAAATATAAGTTTTTATTTAAACGAAAATTAATATAATAGAATTAATATATGGGAGGAAGTTCTATTCAATTATTTGCTATAGGACCTCAAGATTTATTTTTAACTGGAAATCCACAAATTACTTTTTTTAAAAGTGTTTTTAGGCGTCATACTAATTTTAGTAAAGAATTACAACAAATTATATTTTCAGGTGAATCACCTACTTTTGGTTCAACTGATGTTATTGCTAAAATAAATAAACAAGGAGATTTATTAAGTAATATTTATTTAGAAGCAACTATTACTGGAACTACAGATAAAAAAGGTGCTTATACTGTTAATCATTTTGGTAATAGTTTAATAAAAAAAGTAGATTTTGAAATAGGGAAAAGAGTTATAGATACACAATATTCACAATGGTTACAAATATATGATGAATTAATTGAAAATATAAGTGAAAATAAACAAACAACAAGTGGTTTAAAAGGAGGTCGTTATAGTGATTTAAATTTTACAACCGATATAAATGCGACAGAAATAAATGTTAATAATAGAATAAATGGCGATTGTCCATTAGTATTTGGTGGAAGTAGAACAGTTGTGTCTTTACCGACTGGTACTGAAGATATTAATAGCGATATTGGAACTTATACCAAAAAAATTATTGTACCATTACATTTTTGGTTTACCAAAAATCCAGGATTATATTTACCAATATGTGCGTTATATAATCATGATATAGAATTAAAATTTACATTTGAGGAAAAATATAAATTAATAGGAAATAGCGATAATATAAATAATTTAAATATAAATTTTAAATTATATGGTGAATTTATTACATTAGATACAGTAGAAAAAAATAAATTTAAATGTTCGAATCATGAATATATTATAGAACAAATACAATTAAATAATAATGGTCCTTATACTACATCATCTTCAATTGAAGGTAATCAATTATATAAAGTTGATTATGAACTTAATTTTTCACATCCAATAAAATATTTTGTTTGGGTGATAGTTAATGAAGGTAGTGCCACAACATCATTATCAAATAATTCGGGTCAAGGACCGTGTTATTTTGTTTCACAATGTTCTAATTCTTTATATGGAAATGATGGTCAAGATGGAATGGTTGAGATCTTATTTGATGGCATAGAAAGAGAACAAGAATTACCTATGATGTATTATACTAGGGTTTATCCAAAGAATCATTGTAAAAATGTTCCAGATTTAGATAGAATAGGATTTTATTCATTTGCTTTGAATCCTTTTAATTTAGAACCCTCTGGTACATGTAATTTTTCTAAAATATGTAATACAAATATTAAAATAGTTTTTGCTAATAATAATACTTCAAATATTACAAATAAACCATTGTATTTTTTTGGTGTTAATTATAATATATTATTAATTGAAAATGGTATTGCTGGTATAAAATATTCTTAATTTTGTAATGTTTAATTTTTATTTAAAGATTAAAAATAATTTATTATTAATGAATAATACGACTGAAAAAGTAACTACAATGGGACATAATTTGGTGGATGAAATTCAACAAATGAGTCATGAATTTATTAATAATGCGGTTGAATTATCAATTCCAATTATAAATAATATGGCTCAAACAAATATAAATGTTCCAAAAAAAATAGATAATATAAATTATTATAGAAAAAATACCAATAATAAAATATTATTAATATGTGAATTACCTGGTGTTTCTAAAAAAAATTGTAAAATAAATTTTAGTAATGGTATTTTAAGAATAAGTGGACATACATGTCATAATGATGAATGGGAATATATTTCAGATAAAAAATACTATAAAGAAATAAATGTTGGGACTAATGTAAATGAAAATATAAAGGCAACGTGTGAAAATGGACTTTTAAAAATAACTATACTAAAAAATGACTTAAATATTGATTCTAATATAGAAATTAATTAATGGAAAATTTTATTCAACAAAAAAATATTAATATTGTATTTTTTACCAACAAAAAGTTTTTAGAATTAAACGATAAAATTAAAGAACAAAGTAAAATATTAGGAGAATCACATTTTTTATTTATAGATACTAATAGAGAGGGTGATTTAATTAAAAATTTAAATGTTAAAAGTGTTCCATTATTTTATATTTATAAAGATGGATATTTAATAGAAGAAGTATTTGGTAATTATAATAATATATGTGAAATTATAAAATTACATTTTTAATTTATTCGTATAACATAATAAATTATTATAAATATTATAATTAATTATAATGAATTGTGGAACTATAGTAGAAATCCATACTTTTGATGATGGTAATCAAATGTATAAGCAGCATAAAAATAAATGGATTATAGAAGAACTGAAGTATAATGGAGGTAAACTAAAATTAAAAAATGAAGAAAATAATGATATTATAATATATTCAATATCATCATGGAAAGTTAGAATTCCTATAGATTTTAAATTTTAAATATTATTTTTGTTATTCATACTATTAACATAAATTACATGTAAAAATAGTGTAGACATAAAAACAAGGATTAATATTATTAATAATATTTCACTCATTATATAATAAAAAGAAAATAGTTATATATATTAATGATAAAAGTGGTATTATGTATTATAATTTTAGTATTAATTATATTAGTTCATCAAAAGTTTAAGGAACCATTTAATAGTGAAATAATAGAATTTATAGATAAAGATAGTGTTTGTTTAAAATTAAAAAAGGTAAATTATAGTTATACTAAATTAGATTTACAGATGCGTAATATAGATTCTAAATATCATAACCAAATTTATAAATATTATTGTGAAAATTTATTAGAATATTCTGATTTAGAAAAAAAACTAATAAATTGGGTTGTAAATGGTATGCGTGAACGAATACCTAAACATTTACAATTTATAATAAATAATTTAAAATTCGCAAAATTTCAAAATCATATAGACAATGGTTACCCACACACAAATTCTGATATTATTTTTTTTACAGAATCATATATATCTAAGTTGCTATATTATTATAATAATAATGATATTGAACCAGCTATTAAAGATATTGGCGCTGTAATTATACATGAAGCAGTTCATGTTTGGCAAAGAAAAGATTCAAAAGTTTTTATAGATTTATTTACAAATTATTGGAATTTTGAGAAGATATCTAAAATGTATAATGGTGAATGGTTAGAATCATTAAATCGATATAATCCAGATGGTGTGGATACTAATTGGATATTTAAATTTAATAAAAAAAATATATTTATTTTAAGTATATACCAAGATGAAGCAACTAATATTGGTGATGTTGATTTTATAGGTGTTTATGTTGAAAAAAATGGAAATAAATGTGTTATGCCCGAAGAATCTAAACTTTATCCATTAAGTACCATTAAAGAATTTAATTCTTTTTTTGAACATTTACATGGAAATCATTATCATCCAAATGAAATAAGTGCTGAGATGATGTCTATTTATTATTTGAAGGTAATGAATTTATCACATAAAAAATTTGAGAATATAGGTTACAAAAATATGTTAGTTTGGCTTGAAAAATATTTAAAAAATTGATTGATTAATTAATTAATTATATAATTATAATTAAAATGGGATCTAAAAAAAAATGTGGTCATTGTAAAAAAAAACTTGGTATAGTAAATTATGAATGTAAATGTACCAATAAACATAAATTCTGTTCTAAATGTAGACTACCTGAAAGTCATAATTGTGATTATGATTTTAAAGCAGATTCTAAAATATTATTAGAAAAACAACTTATTAAAGTTGTTTTTCAGAAGGTTATTAAAATCTAATTAAACTTGGTGTTTTAGACAGAACACCACCGAACCACGGTATAACGTGGCAGTTATTGAAGCTCATTTTTCTTCTATTCCCCGCCCCCTTCGTTAGATTTATTCATACAACACCTAACAACTAATACTAATACAACAACTAATAACGCACAATTCACATAATTCATATTTAAACTTTTACTCATTTTATATAATAGTATTAGATTTTTTTTTGTCTTAACTTTTTTTAAAAGTTAATTATATGAATAAATATATAATACTACTATTTATAATTTTAATTTTAATTTTAATATTAATATTATATTTTCATTATAGTATTGAAGTATCTAAAAATGATATTTATTATATAGAAGATTTTTTCTCACCAAATGAATTTAAAATTATAACAACGGACTTAAAAAATATACCTAGAAAAGATTTTAAAAATGAAAAATTTAGATTAGTATCACCATTAAATAATGATAAAATAAATAAGATAGTATATTCTCAAAAAAATATAAATAAAATAAATAAAATTGTAGGTAAAAAATTGTTTAAATCAAACTTTCCAATAGAATATAGAATATATCCAACAAAATCACCAGGGATGAATTGTCATAGTGATACACTATTATATGATTTACCACAATATGAAGCTGTATTAACAATTAGTAATAGTTCTGATAGTTATACTACTTGGTATAGTTATAATAATAAAGAACATAAAATATATACAAACCCCAATTCATTATTATTAGTAAAAGCAAAGGGGAATAGACATTGTGTATCTCCTATTAATAATGGTGAAAGATCTATTATAAAATATATTTATACGCAAAGTGAAAAAATTAATAATAATTATATAAGAGAACTAAAGAGATTTAATGAATTTAAAAAAAATAAGAACTAAAATTTTTTTTTTTCCTTTTTTTTTTTCGTGATCCACCTAAAGCATGTGTTTCTGCATGATAATTACGTGGAATACAATAATATCCACACCATTCATCATAAGAAATTCCATTTTTATTATTATCTTTATTATAATTTAAATCCGCTAAGTGTGGAACCCATATAGGTTTTCCAGACGCATCTTTATTTTCTACACGTAATGTACCTTGTTTATGACTATATCTACCATTCTTATCTTGTCTATAAAAGTGATATGTTTTTCCTTTTTGTATAGTTAACGCACCTTTATAATAATTTTTAGGACAAGGTTTAGTAAATTTGGTTTCAAAAATATTTGATTTTTTTGTAATTGGATTAAAACTATCAATTAGTATTTTTTTTTTCATATGATCACATGTATAATAACGATTTGCTTTAAAATTTTTAATTTTATGTTCATGTGCGTAATTACCTGGTTGTGGTTTTAAATTAGAACATTTGTTAACTGATTTTTTATTAGTTTTACAACTAGAATTGTTATGACCTTGTTTTTTACATAATTTTAAACATTTATCTTTAACAACTTTTATTTTATCATCTAAAAAATAAGCATAACAATTATGTGATTTCTCAATAAGAGGAGCACTCCATTTATCAGGATTATAATTAGGTTCATTACCAGTCATAAATTTTGTAAATAAATATTTACATCTATTATAATTTTTACAATAATCATTATTATTACGTTTCATACATTCTGAAATATTATTATCAGGGTTATTATTTGTATCAAAACATTGACAATTTTTTTCTCGACTAGTTAATACTTTATTACACGTTTTTAAAAGTTTAGATGTAACTTTATTTAAATTAGGTTTTTTTATTGATTTTATTGATTTTTTAGACATAATAATAATATATTAGATAATAAATTTAGATTCAAACATTTCTAACGCATTTTTATAATCTATTACAGGGTAAAACGCAGAATTATGTTTTGTTCTTATACTATTTATAGTATTATTTAAATTAACTTTACCATACTTTATAATATATGCGGCTATAATAGATGCGGATTTTTGATTACTAGTTTCACATAACACTAAAACTGATTTATTTTCTAATAATTTTTTATTAATGAATTCAGAAGTTTCATTTAAATATTCATACATTTTAATAATTTCATATTTTTCTAAATTATTTTTCATTTCCATTTTATATTGATTATATTTACCTAAAAAATGTAAATCTTTAGAACAATTTATAATATAATCTATGTTTAATTTATCTTTATATTTTAATAATTCATTATTTCCAATCCATAAATTAGGCAATATTTCAATAAATATCATATTATATATTATTTCTTTAAATTATATTATAAAATTGAACTTTATATTTATTTAAAAATTAAATTATATATAAATATATTTTAACAAAATTATGAATATGAATATGAATATGAATGATTTATTAGATTCATTAAAATCTAATACTAAAAAAATAGACAAACCAGTTGATATAAATAATGAATTATGTTCTGCATGTAAACAAGGTGATATAATTAATAATAATGGTCAAATTATATGTAAACATTGTGGAATTATTAATTATGAAATTATAGATAGTAATCCTGAATGGCGTTATTATGGAAATGATGATAGTAAATATTCAGATCCAACACGTGTTGGATTACCTACAAATGAACTATTACCTGAATCTTCGTTAGGTTCAACCATAAGTTTTCGTTATGGTGAAACTTATGAAATGAAAAAAATTCGTAATTATCATTTATGGAATGCTATGCCATATAAAGAAAGATCGCTTTATAATGTTTTTGATCGTATACAAGTTATAGCAATAAATCATGGTATTCCATTATGTATAATTAAAGAAGCTCACAATTTATATAAAATACTTTCTGATGTTAGAATACATCGAGGATCAAATAGAAGTGGTATAATAGCTGCGTGTATTTATAAAGCTTGTAGTTTACAAGGTTCACCTCGTAGTTCTACAGAGATTGCTGAAATGTTTAATTTAAAAATTAGTCATATGACTAAAGGTTGTAAAATATTTGATCAAATAATTAATATGAATGTTTGTAGTAAATCTAATATGAAACATAATCTTACTAAAGCATCTGATTTTGTACAAAGGTTTTGTTCTAAATTAAATATTGGAACTAATGTTTGTCATATATGTTCACATGTATGTGAAAAAGCTGAAGAATATAATTTAGTATCAAAATGTATTCCTCCATCAATTGCTGCTGGTAGTATATTTTTAGTATGTAGTTTGTTAAAAATTAATATTACTAAAAAAGAAATATCACAAACTTGTCAAATTTCGGAAGTAACAATAAGTAAATGTTATAAAAATTTACATATATATCAAGAACATATTTTACCTAAAAATATTTATTTTAAATTATATCCAGAATAATTTATATGAATCGTTTAAACTATATTTTTTTTATAAAATAATATTTTATTATGGATCCTATATTAATTAGTATTTCATTATTATTAATTGTTATAATTGCTATAGTTTATATTAAACTTTCTAGAAAAATTGATAATCAAACATTAGATTTTAATAAAAAATTAACATCTTTAAAAAATCTTCCTTCTAATATTAATAATAAACCAATTTTAATACCTAAACCTTCAAATACACCTACCCCACAATTACCTATTGCTCCAATAAATACAAATTATTCAAATTTAAAAGAACAATATGATTCGTATGTTCAAGAAAATGAACAAAATTTTTATAATATTTATGATGATGAAATCCCTGAAAATGTAAAAAATGAAATAGATAATTTTTCTAAATTAGATGGAAAATTAACAAGTGAATCATTACAAAAATTAGAATCAAATGAACCTATTTGGAAAAATACTTTAGAACAAGATAGTGTTTTAGAACAAGATACTTTAGAACAAGATGATACTTTAGAACAAGATACTTTAGAACAAGATACTTTAGAACAACATAATGTTTTAGAACAAGATAGTGTTTTAGAACAAGATACTTTAGAACAACATAATGTTTTAGAACAAGATAGTGTTTTAGAACAAGATAATACTTTAGAAAAACATAATGTTTTAGAACAAGATAATACTTTAGAAAAACATAATGTTTTAGAACAACATAATGTTTTAGAACAAGATAGTGTTTTAGAACAAGATAATACTTTAGAACAAGATAGTGTTTTAGAACAAGATAATACTTTAGAAAAACATAATGTTTTAGAACAACATAATGTTTTAGAACAAGATAATACTTTAGAAAAACATAATGTTTTAGAACAACATAATGTTTTAGAACAAGATAGTGTTTTAGAACAAGATAGTGTTTTAGAACAAGATAGTGTTTTAGAATCTGTTCCATCTTATTTAAATACTTTAGAACAAGATAATACTTTAGAACAAGATACTTTAGAACAACATAATGTTTTAGAATCTGTTCCATCTTATTTAAATACTTTAGAACAAGATAATACTTTAGAACAAGATACTTTAGAACAAGATACTTTAGAACAACATAATACTTTAGAACTACATAATACTTTAGAACAAGATACTTTAGAACAAGATAATACTTTAGAATATAAAAACTTATCATTAGTTGAAATAAATAATTTAACACTTAAAGAATTACAAAGTATTGCTAGAAAAAATAAATTAAAAATTAAAGGTAAAAAAGATGAATTATTGGAACGCGTTAAATCATTATATAATTTAAATATTAATATGAATTAAAATATATTATTTATTATATAATGAATAATTGTTTTGAACCATATAAAATGAATGATGGAAGATACTTTACTGATTATAGACCGAATCATGAATTAAATAATGATATTAAAAAATATTTATGTAATGCTAATAATAAATGTTGTTCTAATAATTATAATTTTAAAGTATGTTTAACTAATACATATGATAATATAAAAGACTATTTATCATATCATCATTCTAATAATAATGTTAATTAATTATTTTTTTTTTATATTATAATAATATAATGAGTTGTATTAAATCATCTAATAATAAATTTTTTAATTCATCATCTAGAATGTCTGATGGACGTTTATTTACAGATTATAGACCAAATCATGAAATAAATACACATATTGGTAATAATAATAATATTGAAAATACCCATAATTATAGAATGTTTTTAACTCAAAACGCTGATGAAATTATTAAAAGAAATAAAAATTATATTTATTTAAAAAATGGTATATACGATTGTAAGCAACCATATAAAACTGGAACAATGTTATCAGAAAAAACAAGAGTTGTATGTGACCCACATAAATGTTCTAGGGTTTTGATTGATAAAAATGGATTAGGTGAAGGAAGGCAATATGTTACTAATGGACCTAATATATTATTAGATTCATTAAATAAATCTGAAGTCAATGAAAATAATATTTGTGCTGATACTCAAAATAATTTACATTATTATCCAATTGATCCGAATTTATATAATAAAAAAGATTTAAGGAAAGCTATACCAGGAGGTGGTGAAAAATTATCTGGAGGTGATCCAAATGTATTATTTTAAATAATTTTTTTATTTATAATATTTTATTTGTTCTATTAAATCTATATTTTTAATATTATTGAAAATTGTAAATAATTTATTACTATTTATTTAATATTTTCTAAATAGTATATAATTATATAAAATGTATAGTTATTTTTTTTTATATTCATAATATTATATGAGTTACGATTGGAGAAAGTTTCATTTTGATGATGATTTTTGTAATGGAGTAGTTGAAAAACAATCAAATGGAAATATTACAGTTGCAGGCGATCTTAAAATACCAGTTTCAAATGTTAAAATTGTATATTGGGCATCAAATCCACCTGATTTTAATCAATCTTTTAGTGGTTCAGGTTTACCATTTTATTCACCAGAACAAGCATTTTCAAGAATGGTAAATGGTGGAAGTCTTACAACAGATGGAAAATCATTTAAATTTAAAATTTTTTATCCAAATAGTTATTATGTTGGTCTTGGAAGTGTTTATGTACCTCCACAAGTATATATTAAAATATGTAATCCTAATGTAAAATCTAATGTTCAAGTTATTAATTTAGGTAATGGAATACCATTTAGAACATTAACATATCCAGATCAACCATCAAAAAATCATAGAAGTTCGCCCTTATTTTATACTAATAATAATTTAACTATCAGATCACAAGAACAAATTTTAAGAGATAGTGCGTATCCAGTATTTAATATTTTACCACCAAAAACACCAGATAATTTCTGGGGTCTTAAACCACCTATTTAAATTGAATTATTACTTATATAATCATATGAATATTTGATTAATTTAATTGAGGAATACAAATATTCTCTAAAACTTTCTGTTAATGTTTTTTTAGATATATTATTAGGTAAACTTAATGTATTATTATCATATGGATTTAAGAATATAAAGTCTTTATATTTATTTGGAATATTGATTGGTTTAACATCTACATATGATTCATTTTCTAAATAATTTAATTCCTCGTTATTACTATTTTTATATTTATTGATTTCATTGTCATTTTTAGTGTGAATTTTATTTTCTATTTTATTTTCTATTTTATTTTCTATTTCATTATCAATTTCATTTTCGGTTTCAATTTCATTTTCGTTCATTTCATCAGCTGAAATATAATCATCACTTGTCATATCATCTTCATTATCATCTAAAAAATTAAATTCTAATCCATCATTTACATATTCATTAATACTTTTATGAGTAAAAGAACAAAATTGTTTTTCATTTATAGTATAATTATTAATATTTGGTAAACTTCTTTCAAAATTAATATTCATTAAATTATTCTCATCATTAATAACTTCATTGTTTGTAAACCATTTATGATTAAAAAACTCATTCCATGATAATCTTTCATTCGGATTTGTTTTACATAAAGAATAAATTAATTCTTGACAATCTTTAGATATGTCCATTTTTATCTGAATATTTTTTTTTTTAATTTCTTTAATTAAATCTATAAAATTTGATACATTAAATGGTGTATATCCATGTATCATTTCATATAATATAATACCAACAGACCAAAGGTCTGAATTATAATTATAACCATTTTTAGTAATTATTTCAGGAGCCATATACATAGGACTTCCACATAAAGTATTTATTATAGAATCTTTAGTATAATAAGTAGCAAAACCAAAATCAGTTATTTTTATATCATAATTTTTTGAAAGTAATATATTTTGTGGTTTTAGATCTCTATGTAAAATATTATTATCTAACAAATATTTTAATCCATTAGATAATTGTTTCATATATTTTCTAGAAAATTTTTCTTTCAATGGTGTTTTATTTAAAAAATGTGATAAATCTCCATATTCATAATAATCCATAATAAAATATATATTATTGAGACGTGTATCTATAATGACATCATGAATTTTAACAATATTTTCATGATTTAATTTTCGCATAATCTCAAATTCTCTTTTAATAGATATTTTAATTTTATTTTTATTTTTATCAATATTAATTTCTTTTAACGCATATTGTTTATTATTAAGATTATGTCTACATTTATATATAGTAGAAAAAGAACCTTTACCTATTCTTTTTTTATCTACTATATATTCTTTAATATTAAATGTAGAATTATTAAATATATCCATCTACTATTATTTTATATAAAAATAATAGTTTTAATACTCTTTATTTAAATGATTTAAAATCAATAATTAGTAATTATAGTATAATGAATAAAGAATCTATTTATCTTTCACAAAATAATCTATTAGGTGAAATTATTTTAGAAAAAAAATCTAATAATAAAATTATGATAGGTCATTCAAATATTGCTAATATTATAGCAAAACGTCCAAATAATGTTATTGTTTTTACATCATTTAAAGAAATTATAGAAAAAATCCAAAGTATTATTTTTAGTATGAGTTTTACATCACGATATTTGGGAATGGATATGTATGATAATAAAGTATATAATACCTATGATAAAGATTTTAAAAATGTGTATATTTACGGAATACAAAATATATATGATTTACCAGCAGGTATTGTATTTTATCATAATAGTAATGAATTATTATTTCAATGTACTAATATAGAATTTATGATCACTGAATTTATAATACCATTTAAATTTACAAATATATCAACAAAAAAAACATATTTAGTTAAAAGAAGTAGTGGTGATATACAAGATACTTGTATACTTAAAAATGGTGGATTATTTTTAAAAGATGATACACTTAAAATTACAAATAATTTTTCTAGTAGTAAGGATGAAAAATTGAATCCTGGTGTATTAAATAATTTTCAAAAAGTTGTTTTTTTTGATGAATTTTTAAAATTAAATGATTTAAAATTAGAAATTAATTTACCATATTTTTCTAAAAGTGTTATTAATAATGAAATACCAATTATTCAAGATTTACTTTATCATTATAATGAACAATTAAACGAATTTTCAACTAAAATAGATAAATATTATTAAAAATTAAATTACTTAAAGTTTTCATCTATTGTTTAGATATAAATGACTGATAAACTCTCCCTTCTTGAATCAATTGAAACCACTTTTAAATCCTTAACGGATACAATTACAGATATGAGTAAAATTACTAGAGGATTACAAGATGAACTTAAATCTTTACATAAAATGGTTAAACAATGTGATAAATCATCTAAAACTAAACCAAAACGTCCTCAAACTAAAATGTCTATTAGTAAAGATCTTGAAAAATTTTTAGCTTTAGATAAAGGAACTTTATTAACTAAAGCTGAAGTAATGAAGAGTGTCTCTAAATACATTAAAGAAAAAAATTTACAAATTCAAGAAGATAAACGAAAATTTCTTCCAAATAAAGAATTGTCCAAAATTTTTGGAATTAAAAAACCACAAAATATGACTTTTGTTGAAATTAATAAACATGTTTCACCACATTTAACTCAACCGCATAAGAATTTAACGGTTTAATCCCAACATTTTGGAAATCATTTTACGAGCATTATTAGGTCTTTTACGAGATTTTCTAGCAGTTCGTTTCATTCTTCTACCACGTGTTTGTGATGGTTTAAGACATGGTTGTTTACCTTTAACAGATGTAGCTTTAGATTGGTATTCAATAACATATTCACCTGCCGACCCTTGTAAAATAAGTGGTTTTTTTAATTTATTTCTATTAAGTTTATAAGTATATTCTTTATTTTTACTATTTCTTGTAGTTTCTTTAACTGTAATAAATAAAGTACAAATACCTCTAATTTTTTTAATTCTACATAATTCAGTAAATGCTTTTTTTGCTGCTGAAACAGGTGTTCGTGATCTATAAAGTCCACCACTACCAAATTTTGTTTTACATCCACCATGTTTAGTAGCGTTTACAATTGTAAAAGATCTCATTCCTTCTTTACCACTTCCACTTTTAACCATTTTATAATATAATAAAATATTTTAATTATAGAAATATTGAAATAAATTAATAAAATATTTAATTAATTTAATTTAAAAAGAAATAATTATATTTAAACTAATGTTATTACTTTTATTATTATTCAATAGTTTTATAGTATTTGGATTGAATTATGATTATGAATTTACATGCCGTGTATCAAGTATATGTCATGCCATAGTATGTTTAATTGGATCAGTATTATTTCTAAATAATTTTATTTCTTATGGTATATTTCAATATATAATAAATTATAATATAGTATATATTTCAACCGATATTTATCTATATTTAACAAATAAAATTTCAAACAAAGATATAAAAGAAATGATGATTCATCATTCATGTTTCTTAATAGCTTCATTTGTATCCTATTTAGATCCATATTGTTATGCTTTAGGAATTATGAGTGAAGGAAGTACTATTTTTTTAAATATAAGATGGTTCGCTATAAATAAGTATTATTTTACAAATATTGATTTACATACTAAATTATTTTGGATATGTTTCTTAATATTTAGAATAATTAATATAACTTATTTGACATATATATTATATTATCATATATACTATTATTTAGTTTTATTAGTTATACCATTTTTAGGATTAAATTATACATGGTTTTATTATTTAACAATGAAAGTATTAAAATAAAAAATAGTTAATAATTATAATGAATATATTATTAAGAACTATAATGATGGGTGGAATTGATGGAATAATAACTATTTTTAATATTATATCTAGTATTGAAGGAACTAAATTAAACTATAAATATATATTTATATTAGGATTAGCTGCTCTTATTTCAGATGCTATGTCAATGGGATTTGGTGAATATGCTAGTGTAAACGCTGAAAAAATATATAATAAATCTGAATCTACTAATCCTATGAAAAATGGTATAATTATGTTTTTATCATTTGTTGGATTTGGAATGATTCCATTATTAATTTATTATTTGGCATTAAAATTAAATTATAAAAATAAATTTATTAATACTTATATATCTGTATTATTTGGTTTATTTATATTAGGTGTAATTAAATCAAAATATACTAAGGAAATATGGTGGAAATCTGGTGGTTCTATATCTTTATATGGTGGTTTAACGTCATTTTTGGCATTTAATGTAAGTAAATTAATATCATCTTTATAATTCTTCTTTTTTATCTATACAATCCCAATCATCGCTTATATTATCTTCATTAGATTTTCTTAACTCTGATATTAATTTGTTTAAACGTAATATAGTTCTTTTTTGATTTTTAGTTCTACCATAAAATAATTTATTTTTTTCTATTAATTTTTTATTAGTTTCTTTTAAATTCACAATTTCTAATTTATAAGTATTTATTAAATCACTCATTAAATATTAATAATAATTTATTTTTAAATAAATTATTTAAAAATCTTTTATATCATTATTTAAATCTTCATAGTGTTCTTGTTTTTCTTGATTATCTTGATTATCTTGATTTTCTTGATTTTCTTGATTTTCTTGATTGTTGGTATTTAATAATAATTTTATAGTATTAATTAATTCATCAGTATCTGCTCCTGAAAATGAATGGATTGATTCTATATTATTATTTTTGTAAAATTTAAATGTAGGCATACAATCTATTTGACAAAATGCAGATATTTCTTCACATTCATCAACATCTATTTTTATTACTCTTAAATGATCATTATTTTCTCCTATATTTGTAACATCAGGTGATATTTTTTTACACGGACCACACCATGTAGCTGTAAAATAACATATAATTAAATCTGGACATTCATCATTTTGTGTAATTATTTTTTTAAATAATTCTATATCATCATGTTTATTCTCTAATTTAATTAAAACCATTTATTTATAAAATAATTAAAATAAAAATCTTTAGGTTATTATTAAAAAAATTTTTTATATTATTTAATTAAATGGGTAATTATTTTTCGTATATTTCACTAAATAAATATGTAAATATAGATAAAAATAAGAAATATCCATTTAATAAATTTAATAAATTTAATAGATATAAAAATGAACCTTTTAGTGTTGATTATTCAAATAATAAAAAATATATACCAACATTAAATACTATAAAAGAATAATTCTTTTTTAAATTTCATTTAAAAGTTAAAAACATTATAAATATATGATGAATGAAATTATAAGAAGTCCAGATTATAATAAAATAATTATAGATGATAATGATCATCTTTCTGCGTGTATTAAATATTTTTCTCCATTACATTTAAATACTAATGGAACTACTGGATCTTTATGTTATTCTAGTAAATTTAAAATGAAAGATAAAAAAAATAAAGTGTTTAAATTATTAGGTAATGGTTGGTTTAATATTGATTATAAAGAACATTCGTTATATATCAATATCAATAAAATTGGTGATCCACAAGGATTAAACGAAGATACAAAAATTCATACTGAAATAGAAATATATATAAATAAAGAAAATCTAGATATAATAGATTTATTTTTTGATGATGCTTCAAAATATTATGTTGATACTATACTAGATAAATTAAAAGAAAATAACAAAACAACTATTTATATGTGGGATGATTATTGGGAAACTATTGAAAAAAGACCAATGAGAAGTTTATCTACAATATATTTAGGAGGATTAGAACATAAAATACATGATAAAATAAAAGAATTTTTATCAGAAGATACTAAAAAACTTTATTCTGATTTAGGAATCCCTTACAAACAAAATATATTATTTCATGGTTATCCAGGAACTGGTAAAAGTTCATTAATATTTAGTTTAGCGTCCGAATTAAATATGAATGTTGCTTTACTACATTTTGTAGCAGCTATGAATGATTTAGATTTTATGAGAGCTATGAGACGAATACCAGATAATACTATATTAGTATTAGAAGATATTGATGTTCTTTTTGAATCTCGTAAAAAAAATGATGAAAATAAATCTGGTATATCTTTTAGTGGATTACTAAATAGTTTGGATGGATTATCTCATATTGATAATCAGATTATATTTATGACTACTAATTGTAAAATGGTTTTAGATAAAGCTCTTGTAAGACCTGGACGAATTGATATGGATATTGAATTTAAATATTCAACTAAAGCACAAATTAAAATAATGTTTGACAAATTCTTACCAAAACAAAAGGAAAAATTTACTGAATTTTATAAACAAATAAAAAGTTTAAAATTAACTACTGCTATATTACAACAATATTTATTTGGAAATATTAATTGTGAAGATATATTAGAAACTATAGATGAATTAAAAGGAATTGTTAATAATAATAATTATGAAACTACAAAAGAAACATTATATACTTAATGTTAATAATTAGATAAATATTATACTATTTCACAACAAACCACATATCCATAAATACTTAAATTAACAATAATATCTCCAACTAGTCCAAGACCAGGTTCATATTGTATATGACTATATTCTGAATATGTTTGATAACCTTTTGGACATATATGAGTTTCATGTTTATAATGTGATGATTCAATATTGGGAACTGTAACAGTCCATTTACTAACTGGTGTAACTTTAGGTGGCATAGTAAAACAAGAACCATTCACATAACTTAGGAGCATAAAAATTGGAATAATGACTTTCATAGTTTGTTAAATAAATAACATAGTTAATTTTATAAATCAATTTTATTTTCTTATAATTTAGATGTTATATCTAGTATTTTTTTATTCATATGTTTGTTTCCATCATAACATACTATTAGATTAGATTTCTTAAATATTTTATTTGCTTGTTTTTTTAATAATTCTTTATTTATATTTCCTAAATTTTTATATTCATTATTAAATGATATTATTGGATAATTCCATAATAAATTAGTACAATAATTAGATAAAATATCATTTGGATTTTTGGAAAATATATCTTTTTGTTTTTGAATTTTTATTAATGATTTATATGTATTTATATATTTCTCTTGAATATATTCTGTTTTTATATAATTTAATACTTCTATTATATATTCTATAACTTTTAATAAATTATTAGTATTACATAAGGTTGTAATAGTTACTAAACTTAATTGTTTATTGTATACATCTAATTCATAATCACCACTACAATAATAGACTAATCCCTTTTCATTTCTTAATACTTTTAATAGTAATGAATTTAAATCTCCTGTCAATATTTCAATTAACCCACGTATACTATAATACTCTTTTTCAAAAAATAAGCTATTAATATTAAAAATTAATTTTAAATTTGATACTTTTTCTTTATTATTATGGAAAATTATAGGTTCTCTTATTGATAATGAATAATCATTATATTTATGTGAAACTTTATTTTGAAGTTTATTCATATTTTTTTTTAATCCATTATAGTCCTTATTATCAATGTCTCCAAATATTCCAATTACATAATTTTTAGAAGTAAAATATTTAGTATAATATTTCTGGATATCTAATGGTGTTATTTTTTTTGTATTGTTTAATCGTATTTTTTCAGAATAACTTCTTTGATGATTTTTAAATAATAATTTATTAATTTTAGTTTCAAATTCATAATCAGCATCTTTAATAATTGCGTTTAATTCTTCAATCACAGCATTTTGTTCTTGTTTAAACATACTTTTATCTACTTTGAAATATAATAAAGCATTTGTTACTAAATCAATTACATAATCTATATGTTTTTTTTCAAATTCTAATACAAATTTAATATTCTTATATTGTATTTCGGCATCTAAATTTATATTTTTTAGTGCCATAACTTCTCTATTTTCTTTCCCATCAGGATATTTAGATGATGTAAACATAGAAAAAAGATGTTCTATAAAATGCCCTGATTCTAATATTGATCTAGTTTCTAAATCATGACCTAATTTCATTTGTATTTGTAATAATAATAAGTTTGTTTCTTTATTCGGTATTCTAATTATTTTTAGACCATTTTTTAGTGTTTCTATATTATATTTATACATTATATATATATGAAATAAATAAAATATACTATAATTTTAAATGGTTCCTAAAAAATATGTTCCTAATTCTTTAACTAATAAAGATACTATTAAACAAAAAAAAGCTTTACTAAAATCAAGAAAATTATATAAAAAAGGTATTTATTATATTCGACCTAAAATTAAATCATTTAAATCTAAAATTTCACCTCATATAGTAAAAGCCCGTAAATTATATTCTATTGATTCCATTAAACCATCGCAAAAATTAGCTAAAAAAACGAAATGTTCTATAACTGGTTTAAAAAAAATAGTTAAAAAAGGAATAGGAGCTTACTATTCTTCTGGATCAAGACCAAGTCAAACTGGAGAAAGTTGGGGTATAGCAAGATTAGCAAGCACTATTACAGGTGGTAAAGCATCAAAAATTGATTATCATTTATTAAAAAAATATTGTTCTAATAATAGTAAAGCATTAAAAATTGCTTCAAAATTAAAACCGGAGGTTAAAGAAAAAGTATCATTAAATGGTGGTGGTAAAACTAAAACTAAACAACCTAAACGCAATAAAAAAAATGAATTAATTTTTGAAGATGTAATTGATAAATATCCACAATTTAAACCTAATCTTTCACCAGAAGAAATATTTAAATTAGGTAGTTTTGGTGGAACATATTTTAGACCTATTAAATCTATTGTAATTAATAAATCTCTTAAAAATCAACATCATGAATTTATAAAATATGGATGGTTTAAATATTTAGATGAATCAAAATATGTTACCAATGAAGTATGTAATTTAAAATTAAATAATTATGGTGTTAAATCAGGAACCAGTTTAGATTTTTGGGAAAGTAAAGGATGGATAAAAGAAATAGATCCATATGGTTGGTTTCAATGGTATTGTAGATTTTATGTAGGAAGAAGATGTTATGATGACGATAGACAAATAAATAGATGGATTAAATTTTCTGGTGAAAAATCTGGAAGATGGAGATTGCGTTTAATTAATATGTGTAAAAAGAAAAATACTGATTATGATGATTTATCAATAAGTCCAGTTATTAGACAAGGATTACAACATTGGGCATATGTAATTACCAAAGATGATATTAAATAAAATATTTATTTATATTATATTATGATATTTATGAATCCGTTTAATGCTTGGTTAAAATTTAATAAAGCTCAAATTAAATCTGATTATTTTAAAATTAGTTCATTAATGTCTAATGAATTAAATGTTAAAATTAATCAAAAAGCTAAACAATTATGGAGTAATATGACTGATATTGAAAAAAATGAATGGAAAAATAAAATAGAAATAGTAGAAGAAGTTAAACCAAAACAATTAAATAAATTAGTTTTGAAAACACCAAAAGATAAAAAAACTAAAAAAACTAAAAAAACTAAAAAAACTAAAAAAACTAAAAAAACTAAAAAAACTAAAAAAACTAAAAAAGATAAAAAACGACAAAGTATTAAAAATAACCCAGCTTTTCTACCACCATTAATTAATAATAATAAACTAGGTCCTAAAATACGAAAATTATAATTATTTACTTTATTTTAGAATATACATGTTATTTGTATCAATATAATTAATTTTATTTTATCAAAATTTTTATAAAAACTTTTTTTTTTCATTTTCAAAACTTTTTTTTTGCCTTCCCCCCCCCCATTCTTTTTAGTATACACAACCCTTTTTTTTTGTAAATTCCTTATAATTTATTTTTTTTAATATAGATTTTAAGACCATAGTTTATGTTAAAATAATTTTAGAATAAAAAAGAATAAAAAAAAGAATAAAAAAAGAATAAAAAAAGAATAAAAAAGAATAAAAATAATTGTTTAAAGAAT
>Ga0206131_10002002_pt1 | contig 25346 bp, 19 predicted proteins | sample Helgoland_Spring_FD_148636 | JGI IMG/M metagenome (GOLD analysis project Ga0206131, IMG submission 148636) | Pelagic subsurface seawater microbial communities from Kabeltonne, Helgoland, North Sea - Helgoland_Spring_Bloom_20160517_1 | ecosystem: Environmental > Aquatic > Marine > Epipelagic ...
ATAAAAGTATCGATGCAGGTGATACTTGGAAAAATATTTCAATAGAAGATAGTGGTTTTCCTGTCGGAGAAGGTGTTGGAAGAATTGGAATTGCAGTTTATGATGAAAATATAATATATGCAGTTCTTGACAATCAATTTTTTAGAGATTTAGATCCCGCTTCAAATGATGAGGTACTTAATAGAAATTCATTTAAAAGTATGACTAAAGATGAGTTTGAAAAGATTGATGATAAAGATTTAAAATCATTTTTAAGATCAAATCGATTTCCATCTAAATATTCTTTAGAAAAAGTTAAGTCTGAAATTAGTAATGGAAAAATAAAGCCTTCAGATTTATATAAGTATTTAGTTGATGCTAACTCAGAATTATTTAATACGCCAATTATTGGAGCAGAAGTTTATAGAAGCAATAATGGTGGCAAAAATTGGACTAAAACACATAAGTCTTTTTTAGATGGAGTTTACAATACTTATGGTTATTACTTTGGTAAGATTCATGTTGACCCTAGTAATAGTGATAAAATCTACACTTATGGAGTTCCAATAATAACTTCTGATGATGGTGGAAAAACTTTTTATAGAATTGGTAAAGAAAATGTCCATGCTGATCACCATGATCTATGGATTAATCCAAACAAGCCAGGACACCTAATTAATGGAAATGATGGAGGAGTAAATATAACTTATGATGATGGAAAAAACTGGATTAAAAATAATTCAACAGAGGTAGGTCAGTTTTATGCTATAAATGTAGATTATGAAAAACCATATAATGTATATGGTGGCTTACAGGACAATGGAGTTTGGAAAGGACCTCATAATTCAACTGAAAATAAAAGATGGAACATGAATGGAAAATATCCTTGGGAGATGATAATGGGTGGTGATGGAATGGAAATCCAGATAGATAATAGAAATTCCAATACTGTTTATACTGGTTTTCAATTTGGATTTTATTACCGACTTGAATTAGATTCAGGAAAGAGAAAGTTGATTAAACCAGTTCATGAACTAGGAGAGTCCCCTTATCGTTTTAACTGGCAGACACCTATTCTCTTATCTCCTCATAATCAAGATGTTCTATATTTTGGTACAAATCATTTACATAAATCTGAAAATAAAGGTGATAATTGGCAATTGATATCCAGAGATCTTACTAGTGGTGGAAAAAAAGGAAATGTCCCTTATGGAACAATAACTACAATTGCTGAATCACCTTTAGTTGAAGGGTTATTGTATGTGGGAAGTGATGACGGTTTAGTACATATTTCAAAAAATGGAGGTAAAACCTGGAAAAATATTTCCCTAAATCTGCCAAAGGATATGTGGGTAAGTAAAGTATACGCATCTTCACATAACGAAAAGACTGTTTATGTATCTTTAAACGGATATAGGTGGGATAATTTCTCTCCTTTTTTATTCAAAAGTGATAACTATGGAAAAACATGGGCTTCAATTAGTTCAAATTTACCAGATTCCCCAATTAATGTAGTGATTGAGGATAATGTTAATAAGAATATTCTTTACATTGGTAATGATCATGGTGTCTATGCTTCTTTAGATTCTGGAATTAATTGGGAACCTTTTAGTAATGGCTTAAATTCTGCATCTGTTCATGATTTGGTTATTCAAAAAGATGAAAACCATCTTTTAGTAGGAACACATGGAAGATCAATTTATCTTTCAGAAATTGAAAAAATTCAAAGTCTTTCGAGTGATATATTAAAATCATCAATGTATGTATACCCAATTAAGTCAATTAAAAAATCTCCTTCATGGGGAGTTAAAAGAAGTATTTGGAGTGAACCTTTTCAGCCAAATCTTGAGTTTTCAATTTTTTCGTCTTCAGAAAAAGAATATAAACTATCTATTATTGATTCAAATGGTAACTATGTTTATACTATTTCGGGCAAATTAGATAGGGGATTAAATTTTATAGATTATAATCTTAAGAATAATCAAAATGGCAATGATGATTTTATAGACAAGGGATTCTATAAGGTTTTAATTATAAGTGATAAAGATAATTTAGAAAAGGAATTTGAAATAAAGTAGTTATTTAACTGTTTATGCTTTAATTTTACTAAATAATTGATGCAGATGAAACTAATGAGTTCCTCTATAGGAAGAAAAGTTTTAATGGCCTTATCTGGCCTTTTTCTTGTTGTGTTTTTAACTCAACATTTTTTCATTAATATTACATCTGTATTTAGCGAGAGTTTATATAACACACTCTCGCATTTCATGGGAAGCAATCCTATAGTTCAATTTCTACTTCAGCCAATTTTAATACTTGGTGTTGTTTTTCATTTTGTTATGGGTTTTTATTTAGAAATATTGAATTCTAAATCAAGAAGAAAAAATTATTCAAAATATTCTGGAAGCGAAAATGCATCTTGGATTTCAAGAAATATGATTTTTAGTGGAGGTGTTATTTTATTATTTCTTGTACTTCATTTTATTGATTTTTGGATTCCTGAAATGAATTATAAGTATGTTGAAGTACTTCCTCAAGATCCAAACAGATATTTTGAAGAACTTGTTCATAAATTTGAAAGTCCATTAAGAACAGTTATCTATTCCATTTCTTTTATTTTTTTAGCACTACATCTTTTACATGGGTTTAGCTCATCATTTAAAACAGTAGGGGTTAATTCTAAATACTATAATTTAATACAAAAGTTTACTTTTCTATTTTCATTATTAATTCCAATAGGATTTATTTTTATTGCAATCTTTCATAACCTAACATCATGAGTAAATTAAATTCAAATATACCTAAAGGGTCATTGTCTGATAAATGGACAAAACATAAGGGTAAGATTAATTTAGTTAGTCCCTCCAATAAAAGAAACATTGATGTTATTGTTGTAGGGACAGGCTTAGCAGGCGCATCAGCCTCTGCCACTTTAGCAGAATTAGGTTATAATGTTAAAGCTTTTTGTTTTCAAGATTCTCCAAGAAGAGCACATTCTATCGCAGCGCAAGGAGGAATTAATGCTTCAAAAAATTATCAGGGAGATGGTGATTCAAATTATAGGCTTTTTTATGATACAATTAAAGGAGGGGATTACAGATCAAGAGAAGCAAACGTTTATAGACTTGCAGAAGTTTCAGGAAACATAATAGATCAATGTGTAGCTCAAGGTGTTCCTTTTGCTCGAGATTATGGGGGCTTACTAGACAACAGATCTTTTGGAGGTGTTCAGGTATCAAGGACTTTTTATGCAAAAGGTCAAACTGGTCAACAACTTTTGTTAGGAGCATACTCTGCTATGAATAGACAAGTTGCTAGGGGCAAAATTAAAATGTATAGTAGGCATGAAATGATGGATATTGTTATTGTCAATGGAAAAGCTAGAGGAATAATTGCAAGAGATTTAGTTACCGGTAAACTTGAAAGACATGCAGCTCATGCAGTTGTTATTGCATCGGGTGGCTATGGAAATATTTTTTTCCTATCTACAAACGCAATGGGCAGTAATGTTTCAGCAGCATGGAAGATTCATAAAAAAGGAGCATATTTTGCAAACCCTTGCTTTACTCAAATTCATCCAACTTGTATTCCGGTGTCAGGAGATTATCAATCTAAATTGACATTAATGTCAGAATCTCTTAGAAATGATGGAAGAATCTGGGTACCAAAAGAAAAATCTGATGCAGAATTAATCAGAAAAGGAGAGTTATCTCCACTTGATTTAGAAGAAGAAAAAAGAGATTATTATCTAGAAAGAAGATATCCTGCATTTGGTAACTTAGTCCCTAGAGATATAGCGTCTAGAGCGGCTAAGGAGAGGTGTGACAAAGGTTTTGGTGTAAATAAAACTGGAGAAGCAGTTTTTCTTGACTTTTCTCATGCTATTGTTAGATATGGAAAAGAAAAGGCAAAAGTTAGTGGATTAGATTCTTCAGACTCGGATTTAATTTATAGACTAGGAAGAGATGTTGTAAAACAGAAATATGGAAATCTCTTTCAAATGTATGAGAAAATTGTAGATGAAGATCCATATAAATTGCCAATGAAAATTTATCCAGCAGTTCATTATACTATGGGTGGGGTTTGGGTTGACTATAATTTGATGACTACAATACCAGGATGTTTTGCGATTGGAGAGGTAAATTTTTCTGATCATGGTGCAAATAGACTTGGAGCTTCTGCTTTAATGCAAGGATTAGCTGATGGTTATTTTGTTCTTCCATATACAATCGGAGACTATCTTTCAGATGAAATTAGTACTGGTGAAATTTCTACTGACTCACCTGAATTTGATAAGAGTGAAAAAGCTATAAATGACCAACTTGATAAATTCATCAGAAATAATGGTATAAATTCTGTGGATTATTATCATAAAAAATTAGGAAAGATAATGTGGGAGAAATGTGGAATGTCTAGGAACAAAAAAGATTTAAAATCAGCAATTAAAGAAATTCAAGAATTAAGAGTAGATTTTCATAAAAATGTAAAAATCCCAGGAAATAAAAATGAGTTTAACGAACAGCTTGCTAAAGCTACAAGAGTTTCAGATTTTCTTGAATTAGGTGAGTTGTTTGCTATAGATGCACTTGAAAGGAATGAGTCTTGTGGTGGACACTTTAGAGAAGAATTCCAAACACCTGATGGAGAAGCAATTCGAGATGATGAAAATTTTAAATTTGTTTCAGCATGGGAATATAATCAAGATCCATCAAATCCAATTCTAAATAAAGAAGATTTAGATTATGAAGAAATTGAAATTAAAACACGATCTTATAAGTAATCATGAAAAATATTTTATACTTAATTTTATTATTCAGCGTCTTTAATTTGTATTCACAAAATAATTTGTCTAACAGAAAAATTCCATCAGACACAAAAGTTATTACAAATCATTCAACTACAATTTTAGGAAACAAAGTAAATTATTCAGCCCAGATTGGAACGCAACCTATTTGGGATTCAAGTGGAGAAGTAATGGCAACACTTCATTATACTTATTATAAAAGAACAGATATTGATGATAACACTAACAGACCATTAGTTTTTTCTTTTAATGGTGGTCCAGGTTCAGCGTCAATTTGGATGCATATGGGCTATACAGGTCCTTATAATTTAGTAATAGATGATGAAGGTTATCCAGTCCAGCCTTATGGATATAAATCTAATCCATATTCAATATTAGATGTAGCTGATATAGTTTTTGTAAATCCAATTAATATTGGTTATTCAAGAATTTTAAAGTCTATGACAAAGAAAGAAGCAGCGGATAAATTTTTTGGTGTTAATCAAGATATTGAATATTTAGCTGAATGGATAAGTACTTTTGTTACACGATCTTCAAGATGGAAATCACCTAAATATCTTGTAGGTGAGAGTTATGGTGGTGTAAGGGTAATGGGACTAGCACATGAATTACAACAAAATCAATGGTTATACTTAAATGGAGTTGTTTTAGTTTCTCCAGCAGATTATGAATTGAGGTATGAATCAGGAGGTATTATTCTTCCTACTGTTGATTTTCCATACTTTACTGCAACTGCATGGTATCACAATAAACTTAATGATAATCTTCAAAAAATGAGCTTAGATGAAGTTATTAAAATCTCAAGTGATTTTGCTTATAATGAATTACTTCCATCACTCGCAAAAGGGGGTTCAATTGATAATGATAAGAAAAATAAAATTGCAAAAAAAATTGAAACTTTAACCAGTATAAAGTATAATGAAGTAATAAAAAATAATTTAATTATTTCAACTAGCTTTTTTTGGAAAGAACTTTTAAGAGATGAAGGTTTTACAATTGGTAGATTAGATTCAAGATATAAGGGTATTGACAGTAAAGATTCTGGAAATTATCCAGAGTATTCTCCCGAAATTAGTGCTTGGGATCATGCATTTACTCCAGCTATAAACTCCTATATTAAGGAAGTATTAAATTTTGAAACAGATGTTAAATATAATACCTGGGCTAGAGGAGACTTGTCAGTTCGTCCATGGAATTCTGATGATATTAGAATTAGAAGAAATTTTAGAGAAGCAATTGCTGAAAACCCATTTTTAAATGTATTAACACAGTCAGGCTACTATGATGGTGCGACTACTTTCTCTGCTGCACAATACACAATTCAACAGGTTGATCCATCAGGTAAACTAAAAGATAGATTTACATTTAAAGGATATGAAAGTGGTCATATGATGTATCTTAGAAGAGAAGATTTAAAAAAATCAAATCAAGATTTGAGAGAATTTATATTAAAGACAATAACAACAAATAAATCTGCAAAATATTAACATGAAACTTTTTCTTAAAATATGGAGACAGTCTAATGGAGACTCTCAAGGAAGTTTTCAAAATTATGAAATTGAAGATATCACACCTGATATGTCTTTTCTTGAGATGATGGATGTTCTTAATGAAAAACTGATTATTGAAGAAATAGATCCAATAGCTTTTGATCATGATTGTAGAGAAGGTATCTGTGGTAGCTGTTCTATGTTTATTAATGGTAGAGCCCATGGTCCTGATACTGGAATCACAACATGTCAACTTCACATGAGAAAATTTAAAGATGGAGACTCAATAGTTATTGAGCCATTTAGGGCAAATTCATTTCCAGTTATTAAAGACTTAGTTGTAGACAGAACTTCTTTTGATAGAATTCAACATTCTGGAGGCTATATTAGTATTAATACATCAGGTAACACCCAAGATGCCAACACAATTCCTATAAGAAAAGAAGATGCAGATAATGCATTTGACGCAGCAACCTGTATAGGGTGTGGTGCATGTGTTGCAACATGTAAAAATGCATCTGCAATGTTATTCGTATCTGCTAAGGTTTCTCAATTTTCATATTTACCTCAAGGACAGGTTGAAGCTAAAGAAAGAGTACTTAATATGGTTAAACAGATGGATGAAGAAGGCTTTGGTAATTGTACCAACACGGGTGCATGTGAGGTTGAATGTCCAAAAGGAATTTCAATTACAAATATTGCTAGAATGAATAATGAATACTTAAAAGCTAAGTTATAGTCTATTTAGACTCTAGAATCATCTGAATAAAGGTTCCAATAGTTCCTCTTCCTAACCATCTTCCCACTACAACCATATTTTCATCTGGAATTATTACGATATAGTTGCCACCAAATCCTGCACCGTAGTAAACATTAGTTGGAACATTTTTCCAATCTGAAGTAGCATAATCTTCTCCTTTTTCAGAATTAATCCACCACATAAAACCATATTCAGGATTAGTCTCTGAAGGGGTGATTGATTTTTTTATCCAATCTTTAGAAATAATTCTTTTACCGTTCCAGATACCATTATTTAAATATAAGAGCCCAAATCTTGCATGGTCTTCGGAATTAATAAAAACTCCACCACCATTATGCCCTCCTCCTGAAACTGATTGTACCATTAAACCATCAAGATTTACCCATGAATTTTCATAACCATACCACCTCCAACTATCAGAAGCATCAATTGGATCCATTATATAGTTTTTAAGAACCTTCGGTAAAGATTTTCTGTAGACTTGAAGCATTGAATATGCCAACACATTAACTCTAACATCGTTATATTTATAATAAGTGCCTGGTTCCCTTTGTGTTTCTGTTCTCCAATCATCTAAATTTTTTCTTCGATCAGGCCTGTCTTCCCAGTGATTAATACCAAAAAGATTTCCATGCCAATCGGATGATTGATTTAGAAGGTGTTCCCATGAAATTTTACTATTCAAATTACCATCAAAAGTTTTATCCCATACATAATCAGAAACAATATCCTTTTCAGATTTTATTAAATTTTTATCAATTGCAACTCCAGTAATAGCAGAAAGATAGCTTTTTGTAACACTAAAAGTCATATCAACCCTTTTGGTGTCGCCCCATGATGCTATAACATATCCATTTTTAATTATAAGTCCATTGGATTCGCCTCTTTTTTTAGTAGGGCCTTTAATGGTATGGTATGGTTCAGATGAAAACCCTTTTAATATTTCAACTCTTAGATCCTTATTTCCATTATTTTGATTTTTAATTACAAAATCAATTGCTTTATTAATTTTTCTTGAATCATAATTAAAAAACTCTGGAGATTTAGTTTCCCAATTTCCTTTTGCTGGAAAGTATGAGTTTTGTGCATTGACATTTAAAAAGAATAAAATAGATAAGATTGATAAAATATTTTTCATTTTTTTAGTTTATAGAATCCTTAACAAAAAGAATTTGATTAAGATTGAAAGTTTCATTAAGATCCCAGTTAGCCCTCACTTCGAGTTCTTTAGAAAAATAATAAACACTTTCAGGTTTGACTTTTTTAAGATAATTTCCAGTATCCCATTTATCATTATTATTAACGTCTTCTATTAATCTAAATGTATATTTTCCAGGTCTAACATAGTCAAAGTTATATGTGGTATCTAGATTTACATTTTTAAACTCTCGAACTATATCTCCATTACTATCAATCATATGAAGAATAAACTTAAACTCACTGTTCCTAATGACATCGAGATAAACGTTTCCGTAATCTTCTAATGTTTGACTAACGACATTATATTGTAATGTGTCATTAGATACACCTCTAATATCTTTAATTGCTTCAGGTAAAATAAATACTTTATAATTATCAGAAGGCGATACTTCAAATTCTATTTCAATTTGATCTAGATTATCATTAATTGAAGTAGTAAAAGGAATAATTAAAGAATCAATATCTCTAATAGTGATAAGAGAATCTTCAATTTTTTTTAAAGGAATATTTGAAGAGAGTTTAAATGTTTCTTTAAGATGTATAACATTGGAAGTTTTAGGATTGATACTTAAAGAATCAATTAGTGTATCTTTTGCCCTATCAAACTTAACTGTTACAAGCTTGGTAGTATCCTTCTCAATAAGATTAAAATTCAGAGAATCAAAGCTATTTTTAGACAACCAAAAAATAAGGGTGTCACTCTCTCTTTCTTTAGTGTAAGTATACTGAACACTATCAGGTATTGAAGATTCAATTTTAATATTTTTTAAATCAAGTTTTCCGTAGTAACCAAACCCTATTTTTTCACTGTTAATGAAATGAGGCTTATCCCATATTAAAGATGTTTCTTCTTTAAATAATTTAAAATTAATGATCGAATCTTGAGGAAGAGTAATTAGAGAATCAATGAATCCAATCTTGTCATAAAATGGATCAAAAAAGTAATTGTTGTCAATATCTTTAATTGCTACTATTAAGTATTTTCCTTCTTTAATATTTTTAAATTGATAAGAAGTAGAGTCTAATGAATTTGAAATATAAGTAGGACGATTATTAAAAATTATTGAATCATTAAAAACAGAATCAATTCTGTAAAGATGAATTGAAATATAATTATCAGTATCTATATCAAAAGCATCAGATATATTACCTCTAACATATAAAGAATCAATTGTTTCTCCGGTAGAAAAAGTATAACTAAAGAAAGTTAGGGGGTTACCTTCATTGTTGTCTTTAATGCTGTTTCCAAAATTAATTGAATAAGTAGTTTCAGTTTCTAAGCTATCTATAAATTCCAGAAAAACTTTTTTAGTCACACCACTTAGAGGTTTAACTTTATAGGAACTCTTATCAATAGGAGGGGAAATAATTAATTGCTCCTCTACTTTATCTAATTTAACAAATTCATCAAATGTTAGTCTAATTTCTTTAGAGTCAAAGTTTGTTGAATTAATTTTTGGGCTTGCATTAATAAGAACTGGTGGAATACTATCAACTGGTCCTCCAGTTGGAGAACCACGCTTAGCACATCCACTAATTACTACTATTGATAAAACTGTGTAAATTAATTTTTTCATTGTATCAATTCATTACAAATTAACGTATTTAAAATAGTAAAAAGAACTATTTTTACAATATACTAATGGATAAAGACGCTCTAAAAAAAATAATATCACACTCAAAAGAATATGGCTTTGTATTTCCGTCAAGTGAAATATATGAAGGTCTAAATGCCATTTATGACTATGCTCATAATGGAGCTTTGCTCAAAAATAATATCAGAGAGTATTGGTGGAAATCAATGGTTCAGCTAAATGAAAATATTGTTGGTATTGACTCTGCAATTTTTATGCACCCTAAAACTTGGATTGCATCAGGTCACGTTGATGCATTTAATGATCCACTTATTGATAATAAAGATTCAAAAAAAAGGTATAGAGCAGATGTTTTAATTGAAGATCACATTGAAAAATTAAACTTAAAAATTTTAAAAGAAATAACTAAAGCAGAAAAAAGATTTAAAGAAAAATTTGATAAAAAACAGTTTTTAGAAACCAATCCAAGAGTTTTAGAGATAAAAAAATCTGTTGAAGACATAAAGATTAGAATGATTTCTGCATTTGAGAATGATGATTTAGTAGCAGTAAAAAAAATTATTGACGATTTAGAAATAAAATGCCCAGTTAGTGGAACATGTAATTGGACAGAGGTGAGACAATTTAACTTAATGTTTAATACAAAACTTGGAGCATCTGAAGACTCTAGTATGGATTTATATTTAAGACCTGAAACTGCCCAAGGAATTTTTATAAATTATTTAAATGTTCAAAAGACTTCTAGAATGAAAATACCATTTGGAATTGCACAAACTGGTAAAGCATTTAGAAACGAAATTGTAGCTCGCCAATTTATTTTTAGAATGAGGGAATTTGAGCAAATGGAAATGCAATATTTTATTAAACCTGGAACTCAAGAAGATTGGTTTAAAAAATGGAAGAAAAACAGACTTGATTGGCATCTTAATTTAGGAATAGATCCCAGCTCTTTTAGATATCACGACCATGACAAACTTGCTCATTATGCAGATGCTGCATGTGACATAGAGTTTCTTTTCCCATTTGGATTTAAAGAACTAGAGGGTATTCATTCTAGGACAGACTTTGATCTTAAAAGTCATGAAGAACTATCTGGAAAAAAACTACAATATTATGATCCTGAGCTAGAAAGTAACTATACACCATATGTTCTTGAAACTTCTATAGGTCTTGATAGAATGTTTTTAGCAATTATTTCTAATTCTTTTAAAACCGAATCTTTAGAAGATGGATCAACTAGAAACGTTATGAGTATTCCAAGATCACTAGCTCCAAATAAATTAGCTTTTTTACCATTACTTAAAAAAGACGGCTTACCAGAATATGCTAGAAATATTATGAAAGAGTTTGTTCATGAAATAAATATAGTTTATGATGAAAAAGACGCTATTGGGAGAAGATATAGAAGGCAAGATGCTATTGGAACACCATATTGTATTACGATTGATCATCAAACTCTAGAGGATGATAGTTTCACTTTACGAGATAGAGACTCTATGAAGCAAACAAGAATTAATCTTTCACAATTATCAAATATTGTTGACTCTGAATTAACAATTAAAAGTTTATTAAAAAAGCTAGACAATTGAACATTATAACATATAATGTAAATGGAATTCGCGCAGCAATGAAAAAAGGTTTTGTTGATTGGCTCATTCAAGAATCTCCTGATGTAATATGTATTCAAGAAACTAAGGCAAATAAAGATCAAGTTGAATTTGATTTAATCGAAAACTTAGGCTATTACACATATTGGTTTTCTGCTCAAAAAAAAGGATATAGTGGAGTGGCTATTTTTTCAAAAACAAAACCTAATCATATTGAATATGGTATAGGTATTGATTATATGGACTTTGAAGGAAGAGCACTAAGGATAGATTTTGATAAAGTTTCTATTATGAGCTTATACCTTCCATCTGGAACTAATTTAGATAGACTTGAATTTAAATTTAGATTTATGGATGATTTCAAAGAATACATATACTCTTTGAATAATAAATTTCAAAATCTAGTTATTTGTGGTGACTATAATATTTGTCATAATGCAATAGATATTCATGATCCAATAAGAAATAAAAAAGTATCAGGCTTTTTGCCTCAAGAAAGAGAATGGTTAGATTCATTTTTTGGAGATAGATTTGTTGACTCATTCAGATTTATTAATAAAAATCCACATCAATATAGTTGGTGGAGCTACAGAGCTAATTCAAGAGCTAATAATAAAGGGTGGAGAATAGATTATAATATTGTTTCCAAATCTTTGGAGAATAAAATTCTAGATGCTAAAATTTTAAGTGATGTAGTTCATTCAGATCACTGTCCAGTAAAATTAAAACTCAAGATTTAATCTTCAATTAGTTTAAGTGCTTGGTCAATATATGAAAGAACATCTCCCGAAACACCAGGACCTCCAAGATCAATGTCTCTCAGTCCTAATCTTGTAATAATCAATTCTTTTTCAGGTATCATAATTACATATTGACCTTGATGTCCACTCATTAATGAAACATTTAAGCCTTTATGTTTTTTTAACCAAAGACCAATTCCATATGCATCAAAATCATCGAGAAAAGGTTTCATAGATGACTTTATAAAAGTAGAATCTATAATCTGATCTCCATTCCAATTACCATAATTTAAATACAGCTTTCCTAGTCTTGAAAAATCACGCGCATTTGAATGAAAGCAGCAAAATGATTTTATATTTCCTCTTTTTTTGCTATCAACTTGCCAGTAAGCATCGTTATCTGGATTTATTTTAGACCAAATTTCATTTTCAAAAAATTTATCAGTTTTAATTCCAGAAGCCCTTTCAATTAAAATTGATAAAAGTTGAGTATTGCCACTAGAGTAATGATATTTCTCACCAGGTTTTTCAATAATTGGCTGATTTAACATTAGTTCTTCAACATCTGAGACAAAATACTGTTTAGCAACAGGGCTAAATGGATCGGAAGTACCTTCATCCCAATCTAGTCCAGAAGTCATAGTTGCTAGATCAATAACTCGAACATCGCTTGCAAATTCTCCTTTAAGTTCAGGGATATAGTCTATAACTTTATCATCAAGACTATTGATGTATCCTAGCTCTAGAGCTTTACCCATCATCATTGAAACAAGAGTTTTTGCCATTGAAAAAGAATTTGAAGATGAATTAGACGAATATCCTTTATAATATTTTTCTGCAATAATTGTATCCTTGTGGATTACAACATAAGCAACTGTTCCAAATTCCCTATTTATTTCCTCAAATTCATCTGAGAAAGTATCAACTATATTTTCTTTTTCATTCCAAGGAGATTTTTCATCATTAGCTTCGATAGTTTCATAATCAAAATATTTTAAATCATCAATAGATACTGTAGTTTGACCATTTAAATAAACTACCCGAATACCTTTAATAAAATACTCTAGATTTAAAACATAAACCATAGAGAAAATTATTGCAATAGCTATTGCTAAAATTTTAATTTTTTTCATTTTTTTTCAATTTGCGAGTCAACTATCTCAGTGAAAGTCTGTTGAGACTCTAATTCTGGATCTTCTTTCTTTTTTCGAGTAATTGATCCTTGAATCATTATAAGCATTGAGGCAATAATAATTACTAGGAGAACTTTTTCATCCACTATAGTGCTTTTTTGAATATCATAATCAGCTATACTCAAGAATAAAAGTATTGTAATTAAACCTCTTGGAGAAAAATAAAGAAGTGGTTGAGATTCTTCATCATTTATTACAATTGATAGATAAAAATATCTTACACCATACATAATAAGTAAAACTGTTGCTCCAATAATATATGGTTCAAATTCTATAAAGCTTTCTAATGGTATTGAGAAGCCAAAAAATAAAAAGAAAAAAGTTCTAACTAAAAAAGTTGACTCTGCTGTTAATAAATGAAATTCATGAAGATCAGACTTTCCAACTTTATCAGTTTTAATATATCTCTTTAGACTATTAGGTATAAGGTTTTTAAAGTTTGATAAAAATATTCCAAAAATAAAAATTAACACTAATGAGGGAAGCTTTAAGAAATCTTTTCCTATTTCATATGCTAATATTAACAGAGCTAGAATAAGAAAGAACTTAACATGATGTTCAATTCTTTGAATAAGTTGAAAAAGAAGATAAGTAATAGCGATTGAAATTATAATAATTAAAAAAATCTGACCAATTAGGGTAATTATGGGTTCAACTCCAATTAGAGGTTCACCCTTTTCTGCTTGTCTTATTGAGTAATAAAAAAACATAATTCCAAGTATATCAGAAAATGTTGATTCATAAACTATAAATTCTTTATTCTTTGTTATTAATCCTGTAGCTGAAGGAATTGCCACAGCACTACTTATTATTGATAAGGGTATTGCATATATAACTGATGTTGGATAAGAGAGGCCTATTATTTCTCCAAAGAATAGACTAACTAAGGCTATGTTAATAACAAGTATAACTAGTGCAGCTAAAAAACCTTTAATTATTATGGCTGTTTTTTCTTTTCTAATCTCTAATTCAATTGCAGCTTCAAGTACAATAAGTATAAGACCTATAGTTCCAAGAACTGGAACTAGACTGTCTAAAAATTCAAAATTTGAATAACCATAATAAGATGAAATTGATCTTGCAATAATCCCTGTAAAAACTAGAAGAATTACTGATGGAAACTTTGTTCTTCTTGCAAAAATGTCAAACAAATAAGAGAAAATTATCAGTAAAGGAAGAACAATTAAAATTGAGCTAACATCCATCCTATTAAATTAATACTATTTAATCAATTTCAGCTATTCTACAATAATTTTTATTATCAATATAATTATATAAAAAAAATGTTAATTAGTTTCAAATTATAACAATTGAGTATATATTTGCAATTTAGAATCATTTTAAATAAGTAAATATTAAAGCTTCAATATTAAAATACTTTTTTTGCCTAATTTGTGTTGTATCAGTTAGTTATGGTCAGCATAATAATGATACTATTGACAATACAAAATTAAAGGAAGTTGTAGTTACAGCCACAAAAACTTTGAGACAATTATCAAATTTACCTTTACCAGTTAAACTCATTTCTAATCAAGAAATCACTAAAAGTAACTCCAGTAGATTGAGTGATATTTTAGACGATCAATCTGGTATTTTTATTGTTTCAGACTTTGGCGGAGGTAATGGTATTCAGATTCAAGGTCTAGATTCACAATACACGTTATTGCTAATTGATGGTTCTCCAATAATTGGAAGACAATCAGGCACACTAGATCTTGATAGAATTTCTATCGGAAATATAGAACAGATAGAAATCATAAAGGGAAGTTCATCAAGTTTATATGGAACAGATGCTATTGGAGGTGTTGTAAATCTAATAACAACAATGACTAATGATTCAATTTCAGCAGATATTAGTTATAAATTTTCATCATTTAATACTAATGATATTTCTATGAATATTGGTAAAATTTCAAATAAAGGTCATAATCTAAATTTATATTTTAACTCTTTTAATAGTGAGGGTTATGACTTAAATGATAATCCAGTCCTCAATACAGTTGAGCCTTATAAAAGTTATACGGGGTTTCTACGTCACAATTTTAAAAAAAACAAATGGTCATTCTTTTCTTCATCTAGAATCTACAATGAAAATCAAGATTTTACGCTTGATTTAAATTCGTATGGAAGAAACATTATAAATGAATCAAGTATTAATACATCAATTAATTTTCAAAATAATGAAAGTCATAAATTTGTTTTTGAAAACTATTTTACTAATTACAAAAATGATGAAGAATATGATTTAAACCAAAACTCAATAGATGAGTCATTCTTTGATCAATCTTTATTTAAATCTGAAATAAGATCAATTTTCAAAAATGATGTAAAAAACACCTTAACCATTGGTTTGGGCTTTTATAGCGAAACTCTTAAAAGAAATAATTTTTATAAAGATAAAGTATCTCAAAACTCATTTAATTATTTTGTACAATACGAAGGGTTTATTTTTAAAAACACAAACTATATTTTTGGGGCTAGGTATGACCAGTATGATGAGTATGAATCAGAATTTAGTCCAAGATTCGCAATAAGAACTCAAATTAATGATAATATTTCTTCTAAAATTTCAATTGGAAAAGGGTTTAAAACACCTGATTTCAGGCAGCTTTATTTTAATTTTTCAAATTCAAATTCGGGCTATTCAGTAATTGGCTTCAATGCAGCCAAAGAAATAATTTATAACCTTCAGAATTTAGGTCAAATATCAAATCTCATCATTTCTGAAGAAGAATTTTCAGGTAATTTAAAACCGGAATCATCAATAAGTTTCAATCTAGGGTTTAACATAAACACCTACAAGAATATAATTTTTGATTTAAATTTTTTTAGAAATCAAATACAGAATCTGATTGATTATAAAATCATTGCAACCAAGTTAAACGGGCAAAGCATCTTCAGTTATTATAATTTAAATAAAGTATATACTCAAGGAATTGAGTTCAACACTGCATTTCGTCTGTTAAATGATTTTAAAATTAATTTCGGTTATCAATACCTTGAAGCAAAAGATAATGAAGCAAAAAATCAAATAAAAAAAGGTGAAGTTTTTGCTAGACTAACTCCAAATTCTCCTGCTTTTCAAATTAAGCCAAAAGATTATTATGGCCTTTACAATCGTTCTAGGCATAATTTAAATCTTAAAATTTCGTATGTAACTAAGAATAATTTTGAGCTTTACTTTAAGTCAAAATATAGAAGTAAATATGGTATCTCAGATACTAATGGAAATAACCTATTAGATGATTTTGATGAATTTGTAGATTCAAATCTTTTATCTGATATGTCAATTTCTAAAAAATATAAGAATTACAATTTATCATTCGGAGTAGATAATCTGTTTAATTATACTGATCCATTAAATATACCTAATTACCCAGGCAGAATTATTTATTCAAAACTTAACATTAAACTATAATCACAACCAACTCTTTATTATGAAAACAAACATCTATTTATTATTTTCTTTTTTATTAATCTTTTCTTCTTGTCAAAAAGAGGATGAAGTTCAACTCTTAAATATTGTATCTGAAAGGTTCGATAATCTTTATGCTCCTCAAAATGGTGGGGTAGATCAAAGAACTGGTCAATTTTCTCCAATCTCAGGTGAATTTACCAAATTTAATTTTTCAACTGGTCAAGTAACAAATAGCGATACAGACTGGGATGTTGCATTTAGAGCTACAGATATAATTATAAACGGTGGTACATCACTTGGAACAATTGATGAGCCTTCTAGAAATGGTAATGCTGCTGTATATATAGCAAATGGTACAATGGCTGCTATTACTGCTGTTGATCTTCAATCTTTATCACAAGACACCGATAGTGGATATGCTATACCCCCAGGAGGAGGAAATGGATGGTATACATATCAAGGACCTCCAGTAAATCTTATTTCTCCTACACCAGGAAAAATTCTTGTCTTTAGGACTAATGATGGTAAATATGCAAAAATGGAAATCTTAAGCTATTATAAAAATGCACCTGATAGTCCAGATGCATATACTGACGAATCCAAATATTATACATTTAATTATGTCTATCAACCCAATGAAGGTGAGTTAGGATTTTAAAAAAAATCATCACTTATTTATAATGATTCTAAGTAATTATTTATATTTGTTATTTAGAATCATTATAAATAGTAAATGAACAAATGAAAAAAACAATTTTAACTTTCTTAACTCTAACATTTACTTTTATATCTGCACAGGAAAGTCAGCAACTCAATAGTTATCAGCAGCAGTTTCTAAATTTATCAAAATTAGAATCTGGACTAACTATTGGCGGATATGGTGAAGTAACTTATAATAACTATGATTCTGGCCCATCTGAATTAGATGTTCAAAGATTAGTAGTGTTATTTGCTTATAAATTTGACGATAGAGTATCATTCATAACTGAAGTTGAGTATGAGCACGTAAAGGAAGTATATATTGAACAAGCATGGCTAAACTATGCTTTAACTGATAACACAAATCTTAGAGCAGGATTACTTTTAGTCCCAATGGGTATTGTAAATGAGTATCATGAACCTACAACTTTCAATGGAGTTGAGAGGCCTACTATTGATAACAAAATTGTTCCGACCACATGGAGAGAAATTGGAATGGGTATATCAGGAAGGTTTAATAATCTTAATATGAGATATCAAGCTTATATTATGAATGGTCCCTTATCATATGATGGAGTGCACAAATTAAAAGGAACTAATGGACTTCGATCTGGAAGACAAAAAGGTGCAGAGTCAGTTGGAAGTGATGCAAATCTTGCAACTAGACTTGATTATTATGGAATTCTGGGATTAAAAGTTGGACTATCATATTATACGGGAAAAACTCAAACTATAGACACTTCATTAATTGGATCTCAAGTTGGGTTAAATATGTTTGGATTAGATGCTAGATACGTTAAAAACAATTTTTCAGCTAGATACCAATATATAAACGCAAATCTTTCAGACACCAAGCAGTATAATAGTTCATCTGGAAAGGATCTTGGATCTCAAATGGGCGGTTACTATATTGAAGCTGCATATAATGTTCTTCCAATTGGAGCAAGACAAAGACTTGACTTATTCCTAAGGTATGAAGATTTGAATCAACACAAGGCTGTTGATGGGATTAAAAAAAATCTTGCATTTCATAGAAAAGAATGGACATTTGGAGCTTCATATCATTTATCAAAAGGTTCTGTTTTCAAAATGGATTATCAGTCAAAAGGAACTGCTATAAATAACAGTGATGCTAAAGGACAATTTAATATGGGTGTTGGTATATTTTTCTAGACTATGAAAAAAGCTACTTTTCTAATATTAGTTTATTTTTTAATTAATTCATCTTTTGCTTTTTCACAGATTAATAAAAAGGCAGATAAGGAAATCAAAAAAGTCTTTTCAATTGATAATTATCAAATGGAAAGAGCCATAAACCAAAACTTTGAAGATTTTTTATCCAAAAGACTTTTATCAATAATTTCAAACAATCAAAAGATAGGCTATGCATACTTGGGGACTGCCCCAAGTCAAACAAAATATTTTGATTATATAGTTATTTTTGATGATAATCTTACTATTCAATCAATCAAAATCTTAGTCTACAGAGAGGACTATGGTGGAGAGATTGGAAGCAAAAGATGGCTTAGTCAATTTAAAGGAAAGGGCTTAATTGAAAGATTTAAATATAGAAAAAATATTGCTGCAATTTCTGGTGCAACAATATCTGTTAACTCTATTACAGATGCAGTAAATGATATATTATCTTACCTTACTTCTTTAAAAACTCAAGGAGTAATTTGATATAGAAGTTTAATTGCTCTTCTCAAAAATTTTCAATAATTTCATAGAAAATCCAAATGAAGTTTTTGAAAAACAAAATGTCGCTGAGATTGAGAATATTTATCTCAATGATTTTGTTGGTATTTACTGCTACTCTTCTAGTATTGGGTTCAACATATTATCAGTATAGAACAGAATCTGATCAATATAACTCTTATAGACAGGAAAGAAAAGAAAGTCAACTTAAAAGACAGATTAACTATATTGTAAATAAATATGATATTTCAAATAGTTATGACGAGTGGGTTAATTATGAGAATGATTTTGAAGAAATAACCAAGATTCACAGTGTTGAGTATTCTATTTTCACTATTGAAGGATTACCTCTTTTTTATTCATACCTACCATTAGAAGTAATCTCAAACGACTATTCTTTAGATATTGATTTTGCAAACATGTTAGTATCAAATGAAGAGGGAAAGTTTACTTCTGAAAATTTAACTGATGTAGGTAAATTTCAATCTTCATACAGTGTTTTGAAAAATGATGCGGGAGAAAAGTATGCAATATTATTTTTTCCATACTTTCAAGACGTTTCATTTGCTGAGAGTGAATTGAATGTTTTCTTATCAACTTTATACCAGATATACTTTATCATGTTGGTGGTAGCAATCGTTCTTGCTTATTTTATCTCAAGGTTTGTTACTAGGTCAATTGAAACAATAAGACTGAAAATTGGACAAACAGGTCTTTTGAAAAAAAATGAAAAAATATATTTAAATAATGCTACTAAAGAAATAGATAGTTTAGTTAATTCATATAATAAGATGATTGATGATTTGGAGGATAGTGCTGAAAGATTAGCAAAAACTGAAAGGGAACAAGCATGGCAAGAAATGGCTAAGCAGGTGGCACACGAAATAAAAAACCCGTTGACACCAATGAGATTAACTGTTCAAAGTTTTCAAAAAAATAATGGCTTAAATTCTGATGAAGAAAAACTAAAACTTAATGATTTTTGTGAAACATTAATTGAACAGATTGACACAATGAGTAATGTGGCTACTTCTTTTTCTGATTTTGCAACTCTTCCAAAGACACAGCTTGAAAAAACTGATATAGTAGAAGCAACAAAAAAAGTTGTAGAAATTTTTGAACATAATAATATTACTCTTGAAACTACAAGTGATAATATTTTTATAAAATTAGATAAAGCCCAATGGATTAGAGTAATGACTAATTTAATTAAAAACAGCATTCAGGCCATTCCTCATAATAGAGAGTCAAATATAGAAGTTAAAATAAAAGAGACAGCTAAAACTGTTAAGGTAATAGTATCAGATAATGGACTTGGTGTTTCCAAAAGTATTAAAGAGAAAATATTTGAGCCAAAGTTTACTACAAAATCTGATGGAATGGGATTGGGGTTAGGTATTGTAAAAAGTATAATCAGTTCCCACAGAGGAAAAATTTCTTATAAATCAAAGAATAATAAAGGAACTGTTTTTACAATATCACTTCCTAAATAACTAACAAAATTCGTTGTAAGCTTGGGTAAGATTTTCAGAAATAAGATCTGCTTCTCTCCCTTCAATATGATGTCTTTCAACCATGTGAACTAATTCACCATCTTTAAATAATGCAATAGATGGAGAAGATGGTGGGAAAGGTAACATTTCTTCCCTAGCTGTATCTGTTGCTTCAATATCAAAACCAGCAAACACTGTACAAAGGTTATCAGGCTTTATCTTGTTAGATAATGACATAATTACTCCTGGTCTTGCATTTCTTGCTGCACATCCACAAACTGAATTAACAACTATTAGAGTTGTCCCTTGTTTAGATAATACTGATTTTACATCATCTGCTGAAGTAAGATCAGAAAAGCCTGAATCTGTTAATTCGAGTTTCATCGGTTTTACTATTTCTTCTGGATACATCTTTTTTATTTTCTACAAATATAGAAAGAAACTTAAAAATAAATCTAGATTAACTTATATTTATCAATCAATTATTATTCTTTAACATTGAAAAATAAACAATTAAAATATGATACTGCTTATCTTAAGATGGCAGATGAATGGTCCAAGCTTTCCTATTGTAAAAGAAGACAGGTTGGAGCATTAATTGTTAAAGACAAAATGATTATATCAGACGGATATAATGGGACTCCATCAGGATTTGAAAATTTTTGTGAGGATGAAGATGGTTACACAAAATGGTATGTTCTTCATGCCGAAGCAAATGCAATTGCTAAAGTTTCAGGCTCTACACAATCTACTAAAGGTTCTACATTATACATTACGCTTTCGCCATGTAAAGAATGCAGCAAGCTTATTTTTCAATCCGGAATAACTAGAGTTGTTTATTCTAAAAAATATAAGGATCAATCAGGGATTGACTTTTTAGTTAAGTCTGGAATAAATATTGATTTTATTGAAATTTAGTCTCGATATCTATTTTTAATTCTTTTAGAAATCATTAAAATTAAAATTAGAATGAGAGCACATAATGAAAGTATAAAACATATTAGAGCAATTCTGTTTTCGTCTCCTAAAAAATTATAGACATTTAATTGTGTTAAGTTAAATACTACAAGTAAAATTGTTAAAAACAATAATATTTTTTCTAATTTTTTCATTTTGTTAATGCAAACATAACTCAAAAAAATCTTAACTCTATTTTAAATCATCATTTTAATACCCAATTATAATAGAGATATTTAGATTTTTTTAAATCATTTTTTAACCAATAACTAATAATAATTTTGAAAAATTTTAATAAAAAAGTTATCCTTTTTCAATGTTAAAAACTTTATGTTAATCTTTCAAAACTCACTTTCAATATTCATATTAATTTTAAATATTTGAAGTAATGAAAACAAGCTCTAATCAAATTTATTAATATGCAGCAAGAACCACTTTTACAAGAAAACAAAGACAGATTTGTAATTTTCCCAATTGAACATCATGATATTTGGGAATGGTATAAAAAATGTGAAGCTAGTTTTTGGACTGCTGAAGAAATTGATCTTCACTCAGATTTAAATGATTGGAGTGAGAAACTAAATGATGATGAAAGATATTTTATAAAACACATACTGGCATTCTTTGCAGCATCTGATGGAATAGTAAATGAAAATCTAGCAGAAAATTTTGTAAATGAAGTTCAATATTCTGAGGCTAAATTTTTCTATGGATTTCAAATTATGATGGAAAATATTCATTCAGAAACATACTCTTTGCTTATAGATACATATGTTAAGGATGATAAAGAAAAGGACAAACTATTTAAAGCCATTGAAACTTTTCCTGCAATTAAGAAAAAAGCAGATTGGGCTCTTAAATGGATTGAATCTGATTCTTTTGCTGAAAGACTTATAGCATTTGCTGGTGTTGAGGGAATATTCTTTTCAGGCTCATTTTGTTCAATCTTTTGGCTTAAGAAAAGAGGACTTATGCCTGGTTTAACTTTTTCAAATGAATTAATTTCAAGAGACGAAGGTGTACATTGTGATTTTGCAGTTCACCTTCACAACAATCACATAATCAATAAGGTTCCAAAAGAGAGAATTAGAGAGATATTAATCGATGCCCTAAATATCGAGAGAGAATTTATAACAGAATCTTTGCCTGTTAGTCTTATTGGTATGAATGCGAAATTAATGACTCAATATCTAGAGTTTGTAACAGATAGACTTTTAGATCAATTTGAGTGTGAGAAAGAATTTAACGTAACAAATCCATTTGACTTTATGGATATGATTAACCTACAAGGTAAAACTAACTTCTTTGAAAAAAGAGTTGCAGAATATCAAAAAGCAGGTGTTCTTAATAATGATAAAAAAGAGGAGTCAAACTTCGGTCTTGACGACGATTTTTAAAATAATCATTTAAATAAAATTTTGAATAATGATTTAACAAGTATATAACTATGTATGTAATAAAAAGAGACGGGAGAAAAGAGCCTATAATGTTTGATAAAATAACCGCAAGGATTAAAAAACTTTGTTATGGTTTCAATGAATTAGTTGATCCTGTTAGGGTTGCGATGAGAGTAATTGAAGGTCTCTATGATGGAGTAACAACTTCTGAATTAGATAATCTTGCTGCTGAAATTGCAGCTACTATGACAACAACTCACCCAGACTATGCTTCATTGGCAGCTAGGATTTCTATTTCAAACCTGCATAAAAATACTCTTAAGTCATTTTCAGAAACAATGAAAGATTTACATCAATATGTAAATCCAATTACCGGAAAAAAAGCTCCTTTATTATCCGATGAAGTAATGAAGGTGATTAAGAAAAACTCAGAGCTATTAGACTCAAAAATTATTTATAATAGAGACTTCGGCTATGATTACTTTGGATTTAAAACTTTAGAGAGATCCTATTTATTGAAAATTAATGGAAAAATTGTAGAGAGACCTCAACATATGTTAATGAGAGTTTCTGTTGGTATACATTTAGATGATATAGATGCTGTAATTGACACCTATGAGCTAATGTCAAAAAAATACTTTACTCATGCTACACCAACTCTTTTTAATGCAGGTACACCTAAACCTCAGATGTCTTCTTGTTTCCTTCTAACAATGAAAGATGATAGTATAGATGGAATTTATGATACACTAAAACAAACTGCTAAAATCTCACAATCTGCAGGAGGTATTGGTCTTTCAATTCATAATATAAGATCAACAGGTTCATATATATCAGGAACAAATGGAACATCTAATGGGATAGTCCCAATGTTAAGAGTTTTTAATGATACAGCAAGATATGTAGATCAGGGTGGTGGAAAAAGAAAGGGTTCTTTTGCAATTTATATTGAACCTTGGCATGCTGATATATATGACTTTCTTGATCTAAAGAAAAATCATGGTAAAGAAGAAATGAGAGCGAGAGATTTATTCTATGCGATGTGGATGCCAGATTTATTTATGAAGAGGGTTGAAAATAATGAAGAATGGACTTTAATGTGTCCAAACGAGTGTCCAGGATTATACGATTGTCATGGAGATGAGTTCGATAAGCTTTATTTAAAGTATGAAAAGCAATCAAAAGGTAGAAAATCAATAAAAGCAAGAGAGCTATGGGAAAAAATTCTAGAGTCTCAAATTGAGACTGGAACACCATACATGTTATATAAAGACTCTGCTAACAGAAAATCAAATCAGAAGAACTTAGGAACTATAAGGTCTTCAAATTTATGTACTGAAATATTAGAGTATACATCAGAAGATGAAATAGCAGTTTGTAACTTAGCATCAATTGCTCTTCCAATGTTTGTTGAAGATGGTGAATTCAATCATCAAAAATTATATGATGTAACTGTGAGGGTAACAAAAAATCTTAATAAAGTTATAGACAGAAATTACTATCCTGTTAAAGAAGCAGAAAATTCAAATTTTAGACACAGGCCAATCGGTTTAGGTGTTCAAGGTTTGGCTGACGCATTTATTTTACTTAGACTTCCATTTACATCTGACAAAGCAAAAGAATTAAATCAGGAGATTTTTGAAACTATTTATTATGGAGCTTTAAATGCATCTGTTGAAGAAGCTAAAAAAGATGGTCCATACCAAACTTATGAAGGATCACCAATTTCTCAAGGTGAATTTCAACATAATATGTGGGGAGTTAAAGATGAAGATTTAAGCGGAAGATGGGATTGGAATAAACTAAGAAAGCAAGTCAAAAAAAATGGTGTGAGAAACTCGCTTTTAGTAGCACCTATGCCAACAGCAAGTACATCTCAAATTCTTGGAAATAATGAATGTTTTGAACCATATACTTCTAATATTTATACTAGAAGAGTATTATCTGGTGAATTTATAATTGTAAACAAACACCTATTAAATGATTTAGTTGAACTAGGTCTTTGGAATGAAGACATGAAGCATGAATTAATGGGAGCAAACGGCTCTATTCAAGATATTGAAGGAATTCCTGATGATCTTAAAGAGCTCTACAAAACTGTATGGGAGATGAGTATGAAGGATATAATAGATATGTCTAGGCAAAGAGGTTATTTCATTGATCAGTCCCAATCCCTTAACTTATTCATGGAAGGAGCTACAATGTCAAAACTTACATCAATGCACTTTTATGCATGGAAGTCAGGTTTAAAAACAGGAATGTATTACCTAAGAACAAAAGCTGCTGTTGATGCTATCAAATTTACTTTAAAGAAAA
>Ga0206131_10002010_pt1 | contig 25283 bp, 29 predicted proteins | sample Helgoland_Spring_FD_148636 | JGI IMG/M metagenome (GOLD analysis project Ga0206131, IMG submission 148636) | Pelagic subsurface seawater microbial communities from Kabeltonne, Helgoland, North Sea - Helgoland_Spring_Bloom_20160517_1 | ecosystem: Environmental > Aquatic > Marine > Epipelagic ...
AATTTCAGCAGCTGTAAAATCTTGCTCGGCATTATCGCTACTTCTACGGATTTTTACAACATTAGTTGTTGTAGATTTTAAATTTCTCAGAGAATAACCAGCAGAAGCACCTGTATATGTATCTAATACTCCTTCTTCATCTGTATATGTATCTAATACTCCTCCTTCACCTGTATATGTATCTAATACTCCTCCTTCAGTAAATTTGGTTCTTTTTTCTGCTTCTTGACTACCTATATCTTGTGTTACTATCCTTTCACCACTAACAATACTACTTTCAAAAAATTCTTCATTTTCAACCACTTCCATGGAAAATATAATTTTTGATTTTTCATTAAATTTATTAAAGGCATTCATGGATTTTTGTACTACATCTGGGATTATATATCCATTTAATTTTATGTTAAATGTTGTTTTTACTGATCTTTCTGCTCCTTTTTGAGTTTCTATAACATTAGTAAAATCATCAATCATTGCTCTAAACTTAAAACGTTCAGGATCACCCCAATATGAATCTGAAGCATAATTGATAGCTTCTATTATTTTATTCATTTGATCTACATAGTAGGTTGATATAGCACAGCTATATGTAACATTTACATAATCAGGATAAACTACAGCAACAAATTCTTTTGTAGGAATTCTATTATTTAACACCGTAAAATTATCATATGCATTTTGGTCTGAATATCCTTTTTGGAATATCCCAAAATTATTAGGGTTATTAGCATCTATTTTATTTCCTATGCTTCTTACTTTTTGAATACTATCACGTTTAAACATGATCATAGGGAACATTATTTTACCGTTCTTATCGCGGTATTTACCGTCTTTTTGAAACGACTTCCACCTTTCCGGTGAACCATATATAATTGGAACTTCAATGCGTTCACCATTTTGATCTACGGAAGGTTTTATTACATTTTGGAAGTAGTATAAGATAGCTTCATCAATATCTTTTATACCAACTGTAAAAGGTTTTGTATTATCACCTCTCCAAGAAATTTGTTCTCCTCTATTAGGTATAGTAGATAAATTAGGATTACCTACTTGTTTATCGTAAGGCTTTACTAAGCTATTTGATATTTCCTTTTGGGACTGTGGGGTTGGTTTTTTTTGATTTTGGGCCATTATAGTCTTTGTAATGTTATTCCTACTTTATCAGATGGAACATAGTGAGTATTACAGATGATTTGCTGATCCCACCCAAATTGATCTAAACCTTCTTCAAATGGGTTTGGATTATTAGGATAGTCGGGATTTTTACCTACAAAGTATTTATTAGCATTTGTATCATCTACTTCAAAATATGATTTGTTATATAATATAATATCTCCTGCTTGGGGTACCAAATCAGCTCCATATAGTGCTGTATCAACATTAAAATCTTTTGCTTTTCCTAATAAATCATCTCTTAAAAATCTAAATTGAATATTCCATTCAAAATCTACCCCATAATCTGTGTCTGGGTTCGTTTGGTCTGTTCTTTCGATTAAACAATTTAACAAAACTGGACCCATATAAAATTTAGCACCCGAAGCTTCACCATAAATGTTTACCTTAGTTTCTTCTAATTCAAATTTATAGAAAGCTGCCTGTTGGGAAATAACATTTCCCATTAATTCACGGTTTATTGTTCTCAATAAACTTATATCTCTTGCAGCTCCAAATAATGCCATATTACCCTATATAAATTGTAAAGGGTACTCTACCTAATTCTTTTTCTAAAAAATCAGATTCTTGAGTCCTTCTTTCTAATAATTTTTCTCTTGAAGTTTCATCAAGATAAGCTCTTAATCTATCAATTAATCTTTCTTTTTCTGAAGTTGCAGCTGTGATCAAATCGCTTTGATTTAATGTTACGTCTGCACCTGGGATTGGTACTGTTTGATATTTCCCACGAACATAACCTAACATTTCTTTACATAAGGCTAAAGTATATTCAAATATCCAACTTCTACCTACAGAATTAATATTTGAGTATATTGGATTTACATAAGGAACATCACTAATGACTTTTATTTTACCCTTACCATCAGAAAATGCAGCTGATGCTTCTTCAGATTTTAAAAGATATTGAATTTTTAATTTTGATTTATATGTACCAGCACCTATATTCCGTGGGATTGGAAATAATCTAAGTTTATTGTTATGTACTTCAAATGAAAAATTAGATCTTCTAACTGTATCATTAAACTCAATAGCTTGAACTGTTGCTATTGTATAGTTAACAGGCATTAATACAAAATCAAGACCTGCTGCAGAATAAGCACCAAAACCAAATGAATCTAGTCCTGAAGATATATCTCCACCTGCTGCTCCCCCACCTGCAAAGGGGTCATAATATCTTACAATAGCGGGTGTTGATTCAAAAAATACCCTCATAATTTGAAGATCACCTTTTTTATAATTAGGAATATTTTGATCTGCCCAAGTATTTAAATCATATTCTTGTTGACCATCTACTAAATCAACCATACCATCATACCAATCTACATTACCACCTGAACCGGCTTCTACACCGTATTGTTCAGATATAGCTATTATACGAGCTAATGTTGGGGTTATTAAAGATTCATTAATATCTACAGTATCTTCTGCTCCTTCTAATGATAAATAATTTTCTCTTACTTTATAGGCATAAATTTCATTACCATATACAGTAACTGCTTCTTCAAAAGCTGTATAAAATTGGATGTCTTGCAATTCAACATCTACAATAGGATATCCTAAACGTTGAGCGCAAAACTTTGCTACTTTATCTGCATCTTTATCAAATTCTAAATCATTATCATAAAATCCAAAAGGAGTTTCTCCTGGGGAAAAGGAACTAGATCCGGGCCAAATTGGTATATTCATGGTTTTTTATTAAGCGTTTACAAGAACATATTCTACATCTATACTAGCACTAATAGCAAAAACATCAACAGATGTTAAAGCTGAGCCTGAAAAACCCCCATCAAATTGACTACCTGTAACTGCCGAACTAGCCCACATAAGTGAGGAAGTTGGGGTTAAATCTTGAGTCCAATAAATCCCATCAGAGTTTTCAAATGTAACTGCTAATGATTGTGAGTTATCTAAGTTAGTAATTCTAGCATATCTAACGCTACTTGAAGGAAAAGTACCAGCTCCTGGATTTAGCCCATTAAAATCTACAAGATTAATTGAGGTTGTTTCGGGGCAAGTTACTATTCTTCTATCCACGTTAGTTACATTACCTATTCGATAAAAAGTTTCATTGATAGTTCTTACGTTTTTAATAACGTGTTCTTCCTTTATTTTTACTTGAAATGTACTTGGTGTTAGTGTAGATGCCATGTCTTTTTGGTTATAAATATTAAAAAGGTTGTTTTAATTGCTATTTTTTAGATTTACCGCTGCTACCTGAAGACCCTAATATAAGGCCTCGTTCAGCAGCATCATCATATATTTCAATTAATTCTTCAACAATTGAATCTCTATGGTTTTGTTTTAATGTAATGCCAATCATATTTTTTACCTTACGAGCAGCAGCATATAAAAATCTAAATCCAGAATCGCGTTTTGATTTTAAATCGACTTGATGATCATCACCACAAATTACCATTTTACTACGTAAACCAATACGTGTAGTAATCATTTGCATTTGTTCGTGTGTTACATTTTGTGCTTCATCTACAATAACCATACTATCAACAAATGTTCTACCCCTCATAAAAGATACAGGTACAATTTCTATTTTACCTTCTTCAATAAATTTTTCTACTTTTACTTTATCGTATAAAAGAAACATATTTTGGTAAATAGGTTGAACCCATGGATCCATCTTTTCTCTTAAATCACCTGGAAGGAATCCAATATCTTCTTTAGATACTGTAGGACGTGTTATAATAACTTTTTCATATTGTTTTCTAAATAAACCATCTAATGCTACTTGACACGCTAGCAATGTTTTACCTGAACCCGCAGAGCCTGCTAATATAGTTAATGTATTACTTAATATTTGTTCTTTTGCTAATTTTTGTTCTTCGTTTAATTGGAGTTTAAATTTAATTGGGTTTTTCAATACTCTTTTTTCTTTAAATACTTCGTCTGTGTGTAACTTTGATGCCATTGTTTTTTTTGGTTTTATTAATAAATAAAAAGTTCAATGTAGAATTAATGGGTGTATAAAGGTAATGTGGGAGTATGTCAGAGGTATAGAAACGTGGCATGTAAACGTTAATACATAACTCTAACCCGTTTATAATTAATAATAATATATTATATCTCCCCATATATAACTACATTGTAATGTTTAATGATAAATATGAAAAAGGGTTAGGGTAATGATATAATAGCAAAAAAAAAGCCTCGCTTTCGCGAGGCTTAATTTCTAAACTAAATTTTTAGTTTAATTGATTATAGGCTGTTTAAACCAGCAACATCAATCTTACCATAAAATTCTGGTCTGATCATTTTCTTAGCGTAACGAGTTAAGAGACCTTTACGTGGAGTAAATGTATCTGGATCGTACACTAGAGGGGTCATAATTAATGGAATGTATGGAGCAAATACAGCACCAGTTTCCAAGAATTGAGAACCTCTATAACCCATAAGGATTGTATTCTCAGTCATGTATGGGTTTTTGTATACATCGTAACGGCTATTAATAGCACCTACTTTTTGTACACCAAACGCATATTTTGCTTTAGCAGCATCACCATCTGAGTTAGAAGCGAATCCTGGGATTGATTCTAATACAGTAGCAACTGTTGGAGAACATACTAAGAAATTAGCACCACCTCTAAGAGTTAATTGGTGAATTTTGTTAGATACTTTCTGCATTTTAGTTCCTAATGTTTGGAACCACTGACCTTGTGAGTTGTAGAAACCTAAATCAGAAGTTGTAGCACCTGAAATTGATTCGTTGTTTTTAGCCGACCATACTTCGCTGTTATTAGCTGGTACAGATTGGATTAACATATCAAGGATTTCTAAATCGATTTCCATTGCGATATATTCACTCATAATTGAAGTTAATTCAGCTTCAGCATCTAGAGATTGGTAAGCATTTAAATCTTGAGCAAACTCAGGAGTCCAAACAGCTTTCAATTTTCTAGTTTTAGCAACGATTGCTTCAGATTTCAACTTAACGTTGATTTCAGGAATAGAAATCGGAGAGTTGTTACCGTTTAATACGTCGTTTCTATCTTCAAAATCACCTCTTTCGTTATCCAAAGGTTGTAATTGATAAGTAATCAACATATCAGCAGCAGCAGCAGCAGCCCAGTTTCCAGCAGGTAGTGCGAAAGTTACGTTGTTAGAAGCATCTACGCTAGTAAATGTTTGCAAAATACCTTCGTTAGTACCTAAAGATGAAGATACGATAAACGCACGGACACCTTTGAAATCAGCGTTTGGCAATGCAGCAGCAGCAACAGTTACGGCATCATAAGTAGTACCATCAATAGCTGAAGCAGAAAATGCTGAATCATAGTTAAACGTAGCCCAAGTAGTTGAAGCTGAAGTAGCTGTACCGGCTTGAGAAGCTGTGTTATTGATAGAATATCCAAATCTACCAGCACCATAAAGACCTTCTGATGGAGCATCTCCTTCAGTTAGACCATACATTGAACCTGAACCATAAACATCTCCACCAGCAGTGAAAGGTGTTTTTTCAGTTCCATATTGGAAATCAAGGAAGAAAACTAGACCAGAAGGTAAGTTCATAGGTTGAACTGATACAAATTCTTGAGCAGCGATTTGTCCAAATACTTTACGTACCATTGGAAGAGCTACTCCAGCCCATTGTTCTCCAGTTCCAGCGGTAAAAGTACCACCAGCTACCCCTCCACCCGAAAGTGAAGCTTCAGTTACTAATTGTTTTGCTTGGTTTTCAAGAATAAGACTCATGTTGTTTTTGTTGATCTCAGTATCAAGACCTTCTAACAAACCTGTTCTATTCCACTTACCAGCAAGCCTTGCGGCGTCTGACTGCATGTTCTTCCAAGAACCAGCAGCCGATTCTAATAATGTGTTTAATTGTGACATTGTTTTTGTTTTTTTGTTTAAAATTTAAAATTAATTATTTAATTCCAGCTAATTTTTGCCATCTAGAAACCTGGGTATCAACTTCCATAATAGGTTGCTTTCTAGCTACTCCAGCTGGTTTTGAAGCTCTCCCTAGATTTTCTTTAACTACTGATTTCGTAGCAGTTGCTAAGTTCTCAGAAATTGTTTCGAATACTAGTTTTGCTTCTTTAACTGTTTGAGCTTTGTCAAATGCACTAAGTACTTTTGATTTTTGGCTTTCAGTTAAGTTTTTAGAACGGAAGAGTTTGTTAACATAAAGAAGTTTAGAATTCAATAAATTGATTTCGTTTAATTCTTTTTTCAAAGATTCAACTTGATCCTTCATTTCTTTCATTTCCATGTCTTCTTTCTCATCCTTCATTCCGTCTTTGTAGCCTTCTTCTTCAGCGTCAGTACGTGCATCTTCTGCCATTACTTCTTCATCATCTTCAATTTCTACATCAACATCTACTTCTTCGTTATCATCTTCTACTTCTTCACCAGCTTCTAATTCACCAGCGCTAACCATATCAGCGATTACGTCTTCGATAAAAGATTTAAGGTCGTCTTCTGACATATCTTCAAGATCAATTTCTTCATCTTCGTCTTTGTCTTCTTCGTCCTCTTTCTCATCTTCCATGCCGTCTTCGTAGCCTTCTTCTTCAGCATCAGTACGTTCGTCCTCTTTCAAGTCCTCTTTTTCGTCCTTCATACCGTCCTTGTAGCCTTCTTCTTCAGCATCTGTACGAGCATTTTCATCTAACTCTTTTTCGATTTCGGCTAAGATTTCATCTAAGTCCATTTCTTCATCCATACCTTCTTTGTCACCTTCTTCCATGCTACGCATGTATTCAGTTTCACGTTCTGGTTCGTCGTCGCCTTTAAGACCTCGACGCATTACAGGATTTGAAAGTTCTTCAACTTCTTCTTTTCCGTAACCCTCTTCTACTTCGGTTTCAGCACCTTCATCCATATCTTCCATCTCCATTAGCTTATCAGCTAACATTGATCTTAGTTGTGGGTTGAATGCTTCTTCCAGAGCAGCTTTTGCATTTGCTATTGCCATTTCTTTTACAGCTTTAGCGTCAGCGATTGCTTCTTTTAGCATTTCTCTGTTTTTCATTACCTCAAAATTTTTTGTTTGTGGAGTACGATTATTAGGAATCGTAATTTAGATTAATTTAAGTGAATACCATATGAGATGGTATATTGTTCACGTATAATAATACATATATGAAAATATCTAAAAGTCGCAATAGAAAAGAAAAGCCCGCTTTCGCGGGCTTAGGTCTTAGGATACTATCCTAAGGGGGGGAGGGTTATATAATTGGACACTGCCCGTTAGAGCAAAGTATTTCTGATATAATAGAATTTACTTTAGTGTATTTATTTTGTGATGAAAAATCTAAACCTTCTTTAATTAAATGCATATATGAATCTGGGTTTGATGGTGTTGAAACAAAATCCCAACATAACAATTCAAAATCATCTTGAACTTCTAGTATTCCATCTCTATCTTCTAATGAACCCATACCTCGTGATGAAACACCAACGGTAATACCACTTTCAACTAATGCTTTTAGAATATTTCCACATGGGGTTGGTAGTATTTCTATCTTACCCATTACATGGTCTCCATCCCACCACATATCAGATATATTATGAGAAACATTTTGCAAGTTAATAACGGAAGACTCTGGGTGGTCTAATTCACCCATTGCTCTATGTTCTTTAACTAATTCTTGATATTTAGTAATTTCTCTGTCCCATAAATCTCTAGAATAGTAACGCCCGTTACCATTTTTTATTTCAGCTGTTGCTAAAATACCTTCAACTATAGGGAGACCACGATCAGAAACTTTACCTTCTGAAAGTACGAAACCTTTAGGTTTGAAGAGTTGAGTTTCTACTAGTAACATATTATTAAAAGTTTGAGTTTGGAATTGATTGACCTACTGTTTTAGGATCAGCATCCATACTTGTACCATTCTGACGGTCAAATGATGCACTATCCATTTCATCTACCATTTCTTTTTTAGTATATGACTTCCCACACATCTTCTCATACATTTTTTCCATCGTTGCTCTTTTCTTTTCTAAAAGCTTGATTTCTTTTTGCATTTCTTTCATTTTCTTCTTATCTACTAATTCAGATAAATTTTCATCTTCTGATACCATAGATAATCTTTCATTTTTAGCTTCAATAGCTTCATCAACACTATCCATTTGGGCTTCCATAGTAACAATTTTACCTGCTTTTTCTATTTCTGCTAGTTTTGAATCTAATGTTGGCTTTTTAGCTTTTCTAGCTTTTTTAGGAGCTTTGTCTTCTTCGTTTTCGTTTATAAGATCTAGTAATGAAATCATTTTATTTTCTTTTAATTCTAAATATCCGGTTCCTACTTCTCCCTTAGGAAAATCTTTTTTTGTAGGTTCACCATACCCGCTGTTTGCGTTTTGTTTTATTTCTTTAGGTACTAATGCTACTGCATCTTCAGTATACCCTGCTTCAACCCCAAACATACCATTTTTAGTATAATAGATTGGGTCTTTAGCTAAATTTTTTCTTACAATATCTTTAATATCTTCCAAATCTTTTTCAGGTGCTTGTTTAGCTTCAAAATATACACCATTCTGGAATTGGTCAAAAATTAAATTATCTTGAACATCTTTATCTTCAGTATTATAAGCATGAGATGCATCTTCTTCTACCTCTTTAGATACTTTTTTTTCAACTGCTTTTGCTTCTTCAGCTATAAATGATGCAAATGAAGTTTCAAAGCCTTGTTTTGGAGTTGGTTCCATTTTATTGATAGGTTTTAAATCTACATAATGTTCTGAAATTACGCCTTTACTTTTTAAAGCAGTAGATGCCTCTTCGAAGTTAGCAACGTGCCTAATTTCACTAGGAAACATTGATTTTGCTTCTTTTAAAAAGACATCTTTATGTCCTTTTCCTTCTTTAATAAGGTTATATTGTGTTTGTAATGTTTTCATTCTTCTTTATCTTTTAAAATGTCTAATATGTCGTTTAAGTAATCAACAACTAAATCTGTACCATATACTACATCATATGATTCTGGGGTTTCTTTATAAAACTCTTCGGTTTCCCGTTTAGCATCGTTTAATAATGGGTTAATTTGACCTAACAAATCTCCTATACGATCAAAACCTAACATACGTTCTTGATGAAATTCTTTAGGTGATTGTCCTTCTTCTTCTTTAAATAAATTTTTAACTTCTAATCCAGAACCTTTCTGAACGTAGTTTCCATTTTTATCTTTAGGTACTAATTTATACTTAAATTGTTTAACATAAGCATTATCTTTAACTCCATCTTCAGATGCTTTAGGGCCTGGGCCTAAAGTAGCACCAATTCCCTCTTTAACTTCTTTATATCCTAATTCTTTATAAGCTTTATCATTTGGTTTAGATCCTTTTAATCTAAAAGCATATGGGGTTTGATACGCACCTGCACCACCTGAAGTTGAAATTTCATCCATTACTTCTTCAGCAACACCCATAGCTTTTCTATATTCTTCAGGGTAATTATTGCGAACGTGAGTTCGGATTTTATTTCTTAATAATTTAGCATCATTATAAATATCTCTAAATTTAGGATCATCTTCAACTTTAACAGCGACGGATTTTGATGTGTTAGTTAATTCATTAGCATCTTTTACTAATTCTCCCACATCTGGGATATAGTCAACATCCCAAGAAATTTTACCAGTTTCTGGGTTTATATTAGTTATAGTTGATTTTATCCCACCCGAGACTTTAACATCTCCAACTTTTGCACCCTTTATAGCAGGTGGTTGGGGGGCTTCTTTAAGTTTATACTTTAATTTACCCATTAGACTTTTTTAATTCTTCTACTAGTGAATAATATTGTAACAGATTGACTAAATGATCATCATTGATTTTAGTATTTTTACTAGCTTCAACAATTATACTTATAGTTTCTTTAACTTTAATCTGAACTGTTTTGTCTTTCACATTTTTATTAAGTTCAGTAAGCATTGATTTTATCTCTTTAATTTTAGAATTATAAAATTCTTTCAGTGCTGGGTTTGAGTCAACAGACTCAATAAATTCTTTAAGTACGGTTTTTTGATTAGAATTTAATTTATCATACTTACCATTAAATTTTTCTAATATTATACGATATGTTAATATACGAAGATCTTTATCATAACCCTTAAATTCTTCTATAAGGTTATCTTCAACCTGTTTTTTGTCTACAGATTGAGAAGTAAGGTGTTCTAAAAGAGTAACTTTATGGTCTATGATTGTTGTTGGGTTTGTTAACTTACTATTGTTGTAAATTTCCATTAACAAATATAATGAAGCCTGAACTTTATAATGTGGGAGTTTTGTTTTAAAAAACTCATCTAAATTATAATGCTTTTTTATTTCATTAATTAAGTTATATTTTTCTCTTTTTAAATAAGATTTATTTAACTTTTTAGAAGACTCTAAAACTGTATTAACAATAATATCAGCTTTCCCCTCAGTTAATCCTACCTTTTGAAGGAGGATTTCATAAAGTTTATATTCTTTAGATAGTTCAGATTTTATGAAATATTTTTTCATAATCCCAGTTGCCGGGGAGTTTTTACCTGATAGAGTATCAGATGTAATTTGTCTAACTAGCAATTCAAAAAGAATACCTGTATTTTTATATTTTGAATGTTTAATTTTCATCCCTCAGTAGGTTTTGTTATAAATATATAAAGATTATTGTTCCTTGATATTGGATTCATCAAGTAACGACTCTCCTTTATTATCATTTTCAAATACTAATTTTTTACTGTTAACAGGTACTTTACTTAATAAAGTTTCTAGTGCTAGGGGTGATTTACCCTTATAAGAAGATTTAGGTTCGTTTACATCCCGTTTCATCCCCTTAGCACCTAATCTATCTTTACCAAAAGCACTATCTTGTGTATTACGATCAGATACCTTTTCTTTAGGACGTCCTAATTTAGGATCAATTGTACCTTGATCATAACCATCTGGAACATTTGTTGGATCTGAATCCATTCTACCTTTACCATATAGTGAAGCTAAATCATGAGGTGTACCATATGATTTACCAGTTTCAACTGGGTCATTACCTTCGGCTTCTATTTGGTTTAATCTAAATTTACGTTTAGCATCTTCGCTAATAAGATCTCTATACTCATCATATTCGTTTTCACTAAACCTAAAGATATTATCATAAATCCAATCTGTTGGTAGTAGTTTAGTTTCCATCATTTGAGCAGCTAAATCTACTTTTTCTTTCATCAATGCTATACGTTCTTGGTCGTATATGATAGATGGGGTAGTTAAACTTAATTCAAAATTTGATAACTGTTCTCCAGTGTATCCTTGAGTATATAAATGTACGGTTGCTATCTTATATAATTCAGATACTATAATACGTTGAATACGGTCAATTGTGCGACCAAAACGAATATCCTCAGCAGCTAGTGTAGCTTTACCTTCTGTAGTTTCATCGTATCCTAAAAATGCTTTAGGTACTTTAAGTGCTGCAAATAATTTATCTCTTAAATATTCAACATCTGAAATACCATCATAATCTAAGCCTTTAGTAGTATCTATCTTAGTAGCTGAATCATTACCTCTTACAGGGATGAAGAAATCCTCCATCATATTCTGCATATTATACTTTAAATTATAATCACCGGTTTGTTCATCAATGTAAGGGGCACGTTTCATTTTTGAAACTGTTTTTTCCATAAATGCATCTACTTCATTAGGTGGAATACCTCCAACATTAATATAGTAAATACGTTTTTCAGGAGCACGTACTATTCTATGTACTAACATAGCATCTTCCATTAACGCATATTGTTTATATAATTTACGAGCTGGTTCAATATATGATCTACCATAAGGTAAATAATTGGCATCTGCTAATAAGCGGAAATGAGCCATTTCATAATTATCAAAATATATATAATTACCACTATCTTTATCTACACCAACAACACTACCATAGCCCCCATAAGTACCACCAGCACCCTGACCGTTAGGATCATATTGGAATATAATTTCACTTGGGTTATCAGGATTAGTACCTTCAAGTCTTGATATATTGTAGGCTGTATATGGTATTACATTATAAACACCATACTTTTCTGCTATTTCTAATTTTAGGAAAAAATCACCATATTTACACATTTGGCGAACCCACATCCATAAATTAAATTCTATATTTAATACATCATAAAATAAGTTATATAATACCTTTTGAATATCTTCATCACTACTTTTAATACGTAGCACATCACCCATTTCATCTTTTAAAGTACTTTCATCAGCTATAATGTCAAGAGCTGATGCTATAATTGCATCAGTATCCATTGCTTCATAATCACCATAAAGCTCAACTCTCATTGTCTGATAGTTGAACGCTATATTATTATATGGATATTGGCTTGTAGTATATAATCTAGAGAACCTATCAGTTAGTGAATTTGTTTCAAGTTCACCTGCTTGCTGTATTGAATTAGTATCAATTATTTTTAGTTGATTACCCCCTACATTACGAATGATAACATCCGTAGAGAATAATCTTTTTAACCTTGTAAATACACTTTTATCAGCCATTTTTATATTTTATTATTGTTATAAATATTACTTAAGAAGCCAACTAATGTCTTCCTTCCCACCATACGGGTTATCTATCTTGAAGGGGTTATCTGCACTATTTCTAGAATAGACCCCTGAGTAAGCAGTTGTTGTTTTATTCATTGCATTTAATGATGCCTTTGTTAAATCTATTCCTTGTTGTCTAAATTTAAAAGCCGTATCACGCATGAACATAGCGATAGAGAATGACATAACCAAGTCATCATTGTAGCCAATTTGGGCTTCTGCTCTTCCATTTTTCCAAACAAACACTTTCATTTCTTCTACCAATCTTTTTGATTGTATTGTAACCCCTTTATCACTAATGTATTCTTGAAATTTACCAATTGCCATTGGTCTTGTTCTTGAAGACATTGTAAATCCTGGAGTCATTCTACTTTTATCACTATAGGCGTCAAAATACGAATCTGATGTTATGTCTCCACTCTTAGGTGAATAGTAAAGATTAGTATAATTTCTATCAATAGCTACTTGAATAGTTGCCCATCCTATGTTTGCGTTTTCAATTACAAGTAAAGCGTTATTATATTCGGTAGCTATACCTACTAATAAATGGCCATATTCTTTAGTACCTATTTGACCTTTATATTCTGCTACTTGAACATTATTATCAACATCTATAACATGAAATGCTGAGTAATCTTTTCCATCACCTCTAGCTACATCAGCTATCACCATATATGTTCTAGAGTAATCTGCAGGTTCCCAAACCCATAAATTTTTATCTGCTCCTCTTTTTTCAAGTGGATCTTTAATGTAGGTTTGTTCGTAGAAACTTATATATTCTGGGTAGAATACTATATCTCCAGATGTACTAAAATCACAATCACATTCTTGGGCTGCCATTCTAGGATCACCTAATAATTGATCTTGAGAATCTCTCCATGCTTGATCTCGTTCAGGATGAACAAACCATGGAAGTTTAATAGGTAAAAATTGGTTTTCTGAATTTTCTGCTCTAACCCAAGTTTGATGGAACCAATTACCAGTACCATAAGGAGTACTTAACGCAATACACCCACCACCAGTAGCTAATGTTTGTTGAGCTGAGGCCCATATTTCACCAATATTATCAATAAAAGCAGCCTCATCAATTAACAATAAAGAAACGGCTTCTGATCTACCAGCATCTGAACTTGCTGATGTTGCTTTAATTTGAGAGCCATTATTTAATCTTAATGTTAGTTTATTATTTTCATCTGCATCTACTTTTAACCAAGAAGGTAAATTTTCATACATAAATTTAACCTTTGTAACCATATTTTTGGCTGTTTCTTGCTTTGTTGCAATACAAAGTATATTTTTATCTTTATGGAATAACATTAACCATAAAGAATAACCAGCACCTAAAGTAGATATACCTAACTGTCTAGATTTTAGTACTACAGAATAAGGATTTTCCTGGAAGAGTTTTAATACTTTTTCTTGAAATGGGTATAAATTAAATTGGATTCTACCTCTTTGAGGGTGTTGAATAAAACAATACTTTTTCATAAAATGAACTGGGTCTTGAGCACATTTAAGATATTCTTGTCTTATAATATATTTTAAATCCTCAGCCATTATTTTCCTATTTTCCAGTATATACGGCCTGACATGATAGGTTGGAAATCTTGATTAACACCTAACCCAAAACCGTATATTTGTTTATTTTTTGTTTTATATAACAATTCCCCCCCTAAATAATTTAGTTGGTTTGTTCTTCCTTGTAATCCTAAACCCCCATAAAATTCTCTATTATTAATATAAACTGTGTTAGTTATTGTAGTGGTGGGGATTAATACATTAGGAGTAATTTTTCTTGATATAATTAAATTTTGAGTTATAGTATCATTTATAATTATATTTCCTATTGAATCTAAATTTAATGTATCGACATATGCGTGGGTTGCATAATAATCTTTTAAAATATATAGTGTATCTACTATGGTAGGTATAGTGTCATGTATGGTTTCGATTTTAGTTCTCCACTTGGGAACATACACTATACTATCAATTTTTAACGTATCCCATTTAACTTCGACGTTTGTAATTGTTATTGGGTCTGTTGCTATAGTTTGGTTCCCACTACCCGAGCATGCTCGCATAAATAGAATTATTATAACTAATACTACAATGAGTAGATTTTGGATATTTTTAAAGATTTTTTTCAAGTTTTTTCTTTTCAGCTGTAAGGTCTTTTAATTTATCTTTAATTTGATCTTTTAAATCACCTTTTGCTTCTTTAAATTCTTTAGCTAAACCTTTCATTTTGGCAACTATTTTTTGTAATTTTTTAGCAGTAGTAGCTACAGAATCTTTTTTCTTTAAATCTGCTGAGGTTGGTTCACTATCTTCATCTTCAGTTAAACCCACTTCTTTAGATAATGCTAGTGTTTTTTCTAACTCAGTGTTATATTCTTTTTGAGCATCAACATCCTCTTTAGATACTTCAGATAAAATTTCAACTATTTCGTTTTTAAGGTATTCTTTAAATTCTTTTCTTTTCATTTGGGGTGGATTTTTGTTATAAATATGTCAAAGACCAATATAGTTCACCATTTGGTGTATTCTATCTTCTGTACTACCTTCTAATGTATATAACTTTTTAATTCTATGATTATACTTAGTTGATAGTTTAACAATCATATTATCAATTGTTTGTCTATATGTAGCATTAGTTTCACGAACGCCATTATCTTCAATTTCTACACCAACAGGTGATACGTAAAATATATAATCATATTCCCTAACTAAATGAGAAGCTAATGTTTCAAAATCTTCTTTATCATATATATCCATTGAATTTGAACAATTGGCAAAGGCCATAACATCAATTACAGTACGATCTGTAATAATATTATCCTGCATTAATTCACCTGCTCGTTCAGCTAAAAATACACATTGCCCCTTTAATGTTGAGTCAGTATTTAATGGTATACCTTGAGCCATAAGTTCTTTAGAACGTTCTGTTCTAAAATTATAACCTTTAAAATAATCTAGCTCCTTAAGTGCATTAACTAATGTAGTCTTACCTACACTCATTGTACCACATAATCCTATCTTCATAACTTATAATTTAATTAGAGAATCTTTCACTTCCAAGCATATATTGAAGAACTGGTTCAGGAATGCCGGAATGTGTAAATTGTTCTAATTTAGCTAATGCTTGAGTTACATCTTGAGCTATAATAGGAACATTTTTAATATCACCTTTATCAGCGTATGCACACTCATATATTAGGTTATCTTTTATTTTAGATGTTCCTACTAACTTAATTTCTAGTACAGCAATATCTCTTCCCATATCTTGGATAGATTTTATTAACTCACTATTTTCTTTTTTATATTTTTTCTTAATCATAACTAAAATGGTAAATTATTATAATCATCTTCTTGTGATGAACCCGGCATTACTCTGTAACTATCACTATCAAAGTGTTGAGTTGATACTTCAAATATAGTAGCTCCCTCTGTGAGAGCCAACATTTGGTGGGGTTGTCCTGGCATTAGGTGAATACAATCACCTTCTTCAACTGTCATTTCCTTTTCAGCAGATGTTTCAGTATCAATATACTTATACAAAAATCTACCTTTTGAAATATACCATGCTTCATCCTTTAATAGATGGAAATGCATTGAAAATGATTTATCTTTTTTAAATACTAATAACTTACCACAATATAGTTCATTATTAATAATCCATAATTCATGACCCCATGCTTTTTCATAGCGTTTACCTTCATAGGGTTGTGCTTGTAGTGTATGTTCTCTCATTTTAATTTCTATTTTCCCCTGCTCTACCCATAGCGGTTTTATACCAAGGTAAACCTTCTCTTTCTTTCATCAATTCTGCATATTCTTCAGAATTATATTCACTACCATTTAAAAAGTATGATTTTACAAATTCACTGTCTTTACGATGGGGTTCTATTGCTGGACCTTCCCATCTATGATGTTTCCAATGTTCTTCTCCTGAAAATCTTACTAAATGGTGATGAGCACCTTTATAATTAATAGTTTTGTACTCATATACTTTTTCTTTAGCCATAACTTGTTTTGTTTAATCTTATAATATTTAAAAATGTTCGTGGAAATCTGGGTAATCCTGATTTTGTTCTAATATATAATCTGTAACATAAATTCCTTGTGCTCCTGATACTGTAATACCTCTAGCACTTAATGCATCACCTACAAAGTGAACATTTGGGAAATCATTTAATGATAAATTTTTATAATTAACCAATGGCTCAGGCGACAAATATTTAACTTCAGGAATATAAACACCCCAATCGTCACCTAATGTTGGAAATACTTTCTTCATATCATCAATGAAGTCATCAATATACGAATAATATCCGTGGAAGACACTCCTAACTTCACTCATTTGTTCTTCTGTAATAGATACAGCACTTACATCTTCACCCTCAGATGTTATAGATGGTGTACGAGTTGGACTATAATATAAACCAGTACCTTCTTTATTTACTTTAGATACTAATTCTCTAGACCAAGCAAATGGTTCTTCAATACCTGGTATTTCCATTAGTATACCAAAATTGGTCATATTATTCCGGAATGCTTCATCTTTTTTAGCATGTCCATTGTAACTGTGATTCCCATACGTTTCTTCAACTGCAACATATGCTGCATTGTTGTTTGTACAGAAAGAACGTAGTGATACTCCTTCATCAAATTTTCTATATAGTTTAAAATCGTAACTAATATCAATTAGTTTCTGAAAGTGTTCCTGTGGTGCTTCAAATCTAACACCAATTTGTACTGGTTTTGGTTCAGTTGGTAAGGTATAATCGTCTGCTAATTGTTTACCAAAATCAATACCCGATTTACCTACAGCAAATATAAGGCGATCGTATTTGAAAGGGACACATTTTGCAATACTTCGAGTATTGACTTTTTTATGATCAATTGTTTGGTTTTTAAAATCAATACCTGTTACTTTTCGTTCCCATTCAAAGTTAACACCATTATCAACTAAGAAATCGTACCAATTTTTACCTATTTCATGTAAATAATCTGTACCAACGTGCCATACCGGAAATAATCTTAAACCGAAATATGGTTTAATAAAATCTGGTTCTGCTTGAGGATCTGAACATTGTACTTCCTCTGGTTTAGGGTGGAAGCGTTTAAAGTTATTGATTACCTCATCAAACAACTCCATTGCTTTATCTTCACCACAATACTTAGACATATGTCCCCCAATTGAAGTATGATAAGTTAATTTACCATCAGACCAACCACCAGCTCCTAGAAAACCTTCCATTACTTCGGAGTATTTTCTATTATATGGGTCTTTACCCATATCAATGATTGTTATATCTTTTCCAGGATAACCACTATCCACAAGTTTAGTTGCAGCATTAACACCTGCTACACCTGCACCTACAATTACTAATTTTTCTGCCATTTATATTTGATTTTATAGTTTAATATACGAACAAATTGTGACGTCTCCAAATTTGAAGACGCCACAGATGTCATGTTTTTTATTTAAAGCGACTGGCTATGAATCAGTCTATAAGTTTTTTATTTATTTATCTTTAATTTTAATGTGCCTGTTCCTTTAATAACTCGATGCCATTTATGTCTTGGTATAAATATACGATCTTTAATTGAGGTAGGCAAGCAATTATCTAATTGAATTTGCCAATCTGTATCTTCTAAAATTTCAACTGTCCTATCTTCATCATCTCGATGCCACATAAGTTCGATTGGGTCTATATTTTCGTTAAATTCACGAATAATATATTCATCTGTAACCTCTAAATCAATATAGGGTTTCATTATCCAGCTTTTGTTTGAATTCTATACCATTCAACTCCATCAGACCAAACCATAATACCTTCATATGCTTTATTAATAGTGTATGAGCCTGCTCCTCCATCTAATGTTTGACCTGAAAGTGGGGTTAGTTCTGCTCTTGTACTTGTTGAAAAAGTACTATCACTAATAAATCTAATTGATCTATTTACATTAACAGCAGCTGTAGCATCAGGAAGATATAAATTCATAGTACCATTATCTCCAGTCCAATCTAAATGAATCATAGCTGTATTAGCATAGGCTGAACCTGTTAAATATTGATCAACTGTTGCTTCAACTGTTATATCAACAGGTACTAAATAAGAATTATTAGTATTACTTTGATTATAAGTTTCAATAGAACTAGTTACGTAATTTGTAACATCATCTAAGGTAGTGTATTTAGTTACACCACCTTGCACATCGGCAAATAGTTCATCTCCTTGTAAGGTAGATGAAGCTGGTAATCCTGATATTGGTAAATTAGGCATAAGCTGTTATAAAAATGTTATTTCCGTCTTCTTGTTGTAAATTAAATAAATCTTCTTGGAGAAGAAAACCTATATTTTGAAGAGTTTCTTTCTTTTTTCCCCCTTTATTACACTTAAGCCAATTTAACTGTTGGGTATAACATTGGCGTTGATATTGTAATTCATTTAAATATTGGTTATATTGATTGACTTGCTCGTTTAAAGAAAGTTTACGAACATGATTAAGTTCTTTAAATTGGGGCCATAATATTTCATTAAAAATATCCATCAGTTATCTTAAGAGTCGTTTCTAGAAATTATATCTGTTACGTTATTATCATCATAAGTTAAAGGCCACCATGTTATTTCGGTTGCGGATGCAACACTTCGAATTGCTACAAAACCTCCTACCCCTGTATTAGTATACCATTGAGCTCGCATTGCTGTCGCGTAGGTAGGTAAAATCCCACTATTACCTCTACCAGTTATAGAAGTATCTCCTACATATTCAGACAATCTTTCAACATTTGCAGATCCCGTAGAGTAGAAAATTAAATTCCATTGTCTGTTATCTAATGGACCGTAGGCGGATCCACCAAGGAGAGTCCCCCCAATAACATCACTCCCAGTAGTAATCAATATAATATCACCGTCGGCGACATTAACTGTAGAATTTGCGGTTTTATTTAGTGGGTAAGGACCAAAAAAGAGAGGTTCTCCTTGTGAACCAATTTGATAAGAAGATTGTAGGTATGGGTTATTCTTCACACCATCATTTAGTATTGATATTGGGTAAGGTATACCAGAAGATGGGAATGCCTGGACAAGATTACCTGGGTTGGCAGTTGAATCGGTTGTTGCTGTAAATTTTACCCCATTTGTATATGCCGCAGGTACTCCTGGTGAACCATTTGCTGTAAAACTAGTACCTATCCAATACCCCCCACTACTTAAATCATCTGCACCTATGTTTCCAGCGTTATAACAATAATATGGAGGGGCAGAAGTTATCCACCATTGGAAATTATCAGAGTATATTGAGTTTGGTATTTGTTTTCCTGTTACTGCCATGATTTATTTATAAATATTATTATTTTACCAAAATCCGCTAAAGTTTGATTTAAGTCCTAACAATTTAGCGTATCGAGGTAATCTACAACTCCAATATCCTGCTTTTGTTTTATCCTTTTTAGTTGAACATTTGTGACGTTTTGCAAATGCATTACGTGCTTTTTTGTCGTTAATTTTAGCTCTTAAACCACCTGAACCAAAACGTACTGTTTTTATTTTCTTGGTTTTAGGGTCTTTAACGTAAACCTTATATGCTTTACCTCCTGAAGAGTCACGCATTGGTTTATTGAGGGGTTTATCTTTAGCTTCATCAAGTGTTTGAGCTATTTTAGCTATAACGGATTCTTCCCTATCAGGGTAGGATGTCCATTCTTTTTTCTTTTTAGCTAATTTTTGGGCTATATTTTTTGGTAAATCACTATCTATTATATCACCTGTTTTGGTGTCAATTACTTTATATTTATCTATATCTTCGTTTAATTCGATAGGAAAATCTAAGGGCACTTTTTTACCTTCAAACATACCATAATGACCTAAATCTGTTTCGGTTAAAACAGCTAAATCATCTTCATGAGTAATCTCTAATATCTCACGAGAGTATAAAGAACGAGCTTCAGCCCATAAGTTAAAGTAACTATCCGAACCAGCACGATATAAGTGTTCTGTTAGCGGTTTATTAGCGTCCATATGGTATTTTAAACCTTCAGACAATATAGCACGTGGAGCTAAACTTTCGTTGAGCATTAACGTTGATTTTGTATCACAAGTATTACATCCGCAGTCACACATAATTTATATTTTTAATCGGGGTACTAAATCTGAAGGGTTAGCTACTATAATATCATTACCAATAGCATCTATAAATAAATCTCCTTCATAATATTTAAAATTACCTTTATTATCTGAGATCATAAATCCATCAAATCCATGTTCTTTGAAATAATCTTGGGCTAATTTTTTAGCTAAAGCATATATAAAGTTTTTAGATTCAAATTCGTTATCATTAAAATAAGATTCAAAATTTAAATCTAATTTATTCTTATACCATGAACTTATTTCTTTAGACAAATCTTTAGCAAGTTTATTCTTATCTAAACCGGCTTCTAATCCTGCTTGATATAAGGTATTAATTTTATAAGGCCAAGAGGTTCCTTTAGGTCTAATTAAATTTTTTATAGATTCTTTTTGTTCATTTTCTAAATTAAAAGAATCAATTAATTTTTCCATTTCTTTAATTAAATCATCTGCTTTGCCTCTTACTACATATTTAGGTGCTACTAGGGCTCCGGTGCTTCCTGTTCTTGATTTTAATTCAATTTCTTTACCATCTATCATTAAATCACCTTTACTTTTGGCTTTTTCAACATTATTAAAAAATACAGAAAGGAAAGCTTCACCAGGACCTAAAGATACTGTTCCTTGAATTGAATCTTTCATATCATTATATAATGATGTTAATTCAGAAGAATCAAATCCGGGAATTTGATCAAAGTAATTTGATTTATTTAAATCAAAAGTTGGAGGATTTTCAGCAATTTTAGCAAAGTCTCCAGTTTTACCTAGATCAGAAAGTAAAGATTGAAAAAATAAAATATCTTTAGTACTTAAATTTTTAGAAGATAAATGAGTTTTCATTTGTTTTCCAAATCCTAAATTTTTAGCATATTTAGTAATTTGTTTTAAATCTTCCGGATCAGAAATGTTTCTAATAATACTATCTAAATTATTTCTTAATTCATCTAAATCTATTTCTTCTTCCTCTTTAATAAGATTATTTACCATTTCAAATAACATAGCCATATCCTCAGGACTATCTGGGTATCCTTTAGGAAATTTATACGCAATCCTATTTAAATATTTTGTTATATTATCCATTTTCTTTTCTTTCTTGCCAATCGTAAGATATGCTATCTTCTGTGATAGGCCCACCTTTAGCCCAAGTTCTACAAGTTCTAGCTGAATGGCATTTAAAATTATGCATCCAACAGTAACCTAATCTACCATCGTCGTCGCTTGTTTTACCAGGCATACATTCATCCATTCTAGGTGAAATATCAAAAGCAACACAATTACCACATAGGGATGCTTTTGCTGCTTCTTCTGTTGTGTCCCAATGTTCGGCTAATTCTTTCCAATAATCTCCTGGTTCATCTACATTTAATGGACCATATTTAATATAATCGGCTTTAATTGAAGCATCTCGATTTTTAGTATTTAACTCAAGGTTTTGAGTAGCAGCAGGACAAGCCATTGCTGCTTCAAATAGCTTATTTTCAGCTAAATATTTTCTTAAATCGAAATTATCCATTTTATTTTATTTTAGTTTCTTCTTTTATATGGTGTTAAACTTTTTATATAATCAGTTGGATCAGATATTGATTCTAAATCTGATTCCTTAAAAGAGAATGACATTGCATTTTTTCCCCTGTAGTTTAATTTTGCAACTGAATAAAGGTATTCACCATCTTTGGTTTCTAAATTTTCAGGTTTATTAATGTAAACATCTTCAATTTGACCAATATATTTATCTCGGTTTTTAGGTTGTACAAAATCACCTATTTTAAATTTGGGGGATTGATTTTCTTCAAATAGCTTACCTTCAGATAAACCTATTTTATCAAATTGATCGGAAGTTAGAACATCAAACTCATAATCTTCAAATCCCCCACCACCATAAAATATACCTGATATTGCCACAGCAATGTCATCTCTTAATTCTTTTGAACTAGCATTTAAAGTTTTTACTGCTTTAACATATCTCTTAAAGGTATCCATAGTGTCATCAGGCACATCTTTAAAATCAGCATCAACACCACCAGCATCAATCACACCATCATTTCCTACTTCAACTTCCCCAGCTGCCCATTCTGACCAATAGTCTTTTAAGTTGTCTTCTTTTAATAGCTTACCTTCCTCAAAATATTCTCTATCCCCATATTCTCCACTAGACATCCACATTAAAACAACATCTAAACCATACTTTTTAGTCATATTGTTTAATATAGCTACATCTTGGTCATTGTCATTTAATTGACCCAAAGGAGAATTAGGGTCATCTATGTCATATTTATTTTCTTTTAATAGCTTACCTTCAGCTAAACTCTTATACATTTTCATAGCTTCTTCAGCCGATACTTCTTCTTCTTGAAAACTACCTTGATCAAAATCTTTAAAATCAACACCCATTTCTAAACGATTATCTTCATCATCGAAATATAATTGATCGAAACCAATTTCATTTTCTTCTCTATCCTCCGAATTTACTAACTGGTACATATAACCAGTTTTTCCGTTATCATATTCAACGTTAGTAGTATAAAGAGTATATCCTTGTTCTTCGTTTTCTTTTAATAGCTTATTTTCATCTACATCATGTGATACAATAAACTCACCTACTTTTGCACCTGCTATTACTTTTTTTATTTGAGCTAAATCTGCGTTTTTAAAATCCATCCCAAATTCTCCTCTATTAGTGAATTTAATACCTTTATCTTTTAAAGCCTGTCTTACTATTTTAGTATCTTCTTTGGCTTTATCACTTGTTCCTTTTCTTATGATAGCACCACTATATTTTTCTTCTTTTAAAAGCTTGTTTTCAGCTAAATATTTTCTTAAATCGAAATTGTCCATTTTATTTTATTTTATTTTTATTGTTCTGGTATAATAAATGAGCCTATGATATCATCTTCTTTTCTTTTAAAAGTTACTTTTCCATATTCTGGTATTTGTAAAGAAATTGGTGAAGTTGTAAGAGCTTGAAGTGTTGCTCTAAATTGATCAGCATTATCATAATTTTCAGAATCTCCATATTCCTCTCCATCCAATACTAGTGTTTCAATATCACCAGGGGCACCTTCAAAAGTATCACCTCCCTCAAGGTACATTTGGAAGGCATTTTTAAGGTATTCTACAGCGACAGAATTTTCTTCTTTAAATAGCCTACCTTCAGCTAAATATTTTTTTAAATCAAAGTTGTTCATTTTATTTTATTTTAGTTTATTTTATTTTATTTTATTTTATTTTATACTACTTCTTCAGTATCTGAAACTTCTACATCTATGTCATCAGTTGAAATATCTTCTGAACCCTCAACATCGGCGGCTTCAGTATCATCTACTTTGCTACCATTTCTTAATAATCTTGCAATTGCTTTTGTAGCACTTTCCATTTCTGGAAGGTTTAATAGATAGTATTTTTTACCTGATACTTCCGCTATCCAACTTCTTGTATGGTAAATTAAATATATAAATTCATCATTAAGAAATACTACACGAAATGTAGTTGGTTTTGGAGCAACCCAATCAATACTATCAATAAATTTGCCATAATCAGATGTTAATAAATCAACTATAACATCTTTTAATGCTGGGAAGGCAGTTAATTCTTCATATTCAACAGCACTTACTTCGGCTTTATTAAATGAAGATAGTGCCTGTGGGGCAATTTTTTTTATTTTTGCTATTAATTCGGATTTAGTCATTATTTTTTAGGTTTTTTTTCGGCTTTCAACATAGCTATTGCTTTTTTAATTTTAGCTTGTTGGTCCATAGGAAGTTTTTCTAATCTATCTTCTTCTTTAGCTTTAGCCCATTCTTCTTCAGACATACCCTCACTCATTTCTCTTCTAGCTTGGTTAATCCAAGCATTAGCTGCACCTTCTCCCCCATCAATAGTTTTAACTTTTACCCCGTTTTTAAATATATCATATACTCCTGGGTTTATAAATTTTTTGGTAAATATTTTATCTTTTGGGTTTGGTTCAGATTTTTCATATCCCATAGGATCACTAAACATTCCTATCTCGTCAATTGCTTCTTCTTCAGCCGCAATATTTACCATAGCATCGATTGCTGGTTCTTTTAACTCAAAATCTAGATAATGTTTAGCCCCTGAAATCATATTTTTAGCAGTGACAATTTTTGATTGCCACCAATGTGGAAAATCTACTTCACCACCCACATTTTCTAGATCATCCATCATTTGATATAATTCCATAGAATATTTTCCGATTTTATATAAATCGCCTTTTAACATTCCTGGTTCATTATCTTGATGACCAAGATCCATATCTTCTTGCATCATGTCCATATCATCATCTTCCATATCAAGATTTTCGAGAGTACCTTCTAATGTAACATCGTATCTATTTGAACTTGTACCAAAATCTAAAGCACCATAAGCATCTAATCTTCTATATTCACCTGGGAAGTTATTTCTAAAGATCATTTTAGCTTGATC
>Ga0206131_10002011_pt1 | contig 25277 bp, 19 predicted proteins | sample Helgoland_Spring_FD_148636 | JGI IMG/M metagenome (GOLD analysis project Ga0206131, IMG submission 148636) | Pelagic subsurface seawater microbial communities from Kabeltonne, Helgoland, North Sea - Helgoland_Spring_Bloom_20160517_1 | ecosystem: Environmental > Aquatic > Marine > Epipelagic ...
CCGCATTGCTCGCCATTGAGTTGGGCAGAGCGGCTCAAGCGTGTATTTGATATCGATATTTCTGTCTGCCCGCTGTGCGGCGGCACGCTGCGGGTGATCGCAGATGTCACCGACCCGGAAGCGATCCGGACCATTCTGGCGCATCTGAGGCAACGCGCGCCACCTGATGCTGGGCGCCGGCAAAGGCCGGGGCAAGGGCCGCAAAACGATCTCTTTGCCGCTAGCTGATGGTTGAAACCACGGCAGCGCATTTCTCCCTACGCCAACAGAAAATTACGTTGGCTAATCGTCCATCACCAGGTCAGCCAATCACCACAAGCAACAAAAAACTTGGTAGCGTTTAACCACTACTCGTCATACCGCTACACGCTTTCATCAAACAAGCAGGCAACCGATCTAATTCGATACTCAAACTTTCGATCAAAAAGCCCTCGCCGCTCTGGTGCCCAGACCCCGATACAACCTTGTGCGGTCCTACGGTGTATTTGCGCCTAATGCGAAGATTAGAAAACTCATTGTTCCAAAGAACAGCATAAGATCCTTTAAAAAAGCGAAGGGAAAAGAGAAGAGCACAATTTACAAAACACCTGAAGAATTAACGAAACGAGATGAACTTGTTGCACCTTTAACTTGGGCTCAGCGTCGCAGCGGCGAACCGCTCAAACGAGTCTTTGAACGGGCCGCGATCGGCTTGATATTAGCCTGTGCCCATTGTGTGGTGGCACCATGCGCGTCATCGCCGACATCACTGACCCAGACATAATCCAGAAGATCCTGGATCACATCGAAGCGCAACCACCTCCATTGAAGACTGCCGCAACCAATCAATCCTAATATACGCTTGAGCCAAACCAAAGATCATCCCCGCCCGACAATAAAACCTAATCAGAAATCGACCTTCCCACCTGTAGGTCAGTACATCATTGGCTATTCAGACATTGACCATCCTCCACCAAAAAATCTGCCCCACGGACTTCTTTTCGCAAAAAATCTCAATCAGGATACTTTTGAAATCTCGGAAAACACTGTTTAAAGTTACTATTCAAACTGCATTTCTAAGATGCCATAGTTTTATGGAAAATGTTTTTTTGCAGCGCTTCCTAAAAGAACCTTTCTTTGAAAACATTAAGTTGCCTAGCAAAGCCAATAAGAAGAAACACGGCATTGATTTTGAGGAAGCACAGATGCTGTGGAATGACAGGTACATCATCAAGCTACCATTTAGATTGTTACCTGGTGAGGAATTGCGGTTCCTTTACATTGGGCTGATGGAATCAAAGCACTGGACTGCCATCACGACAGATAGAGAACCAGATATTGTACGAATCATCTCAGTTCGCCGATCGAGGCCAAAGGAGGTAGAAATCTATGAAAGCTAAACAACTTGATAAGCTATTCGACGACAATCAGAAAAAAGATGTAGTTGATCATTTTGATGTATCGAAGGCCATTCGTCCCAACCTTGAGAAAGAACGCGTTAACGTCGATTTTCCAGTTTGGATGATCGATGATCTGGACAAGGCGGCGGCGACCATGAGTGTAACCAGACAGGCTGTCATTAAAATATGGCTAGCTGAAAGGCTGAAGAGTGAGACGGCTGCTTAAGGTTCTTACTTTCGGCGTCGACTATAAATGAGGGGATTACCATTCGACGTGACCTGGTGAACTATGTCCGCCGAGACCATAAGGTCAGCGTTCGTCGAGCCTGTCCCTGGCGAATTACTAGTCATTACAAAATACCTCATTTCCGAACAGTCTTGTAGCCACGAGATACTTAACTATTATCCAAGGTCGGCAGTCAATCGGCTTTCTTCTCCTCCACTTGATCATCGCGACGATCAAAGTCCTCCGTTCAGTTGGCACAAAAGCCGTCATCGCTGAGAACCTTGCACTCAAGCATCAACTCCAGGTTCTCAGTCGGTCCCGACGTCGAGCACCTAATCTATGTTCCGTCGACCGAACAGTTCTGGGCTTGTTATCCCTCATGATCACACCGAAACGTTTTAGATCCATCGCCATCGTGATTCAGCCATCTACCCTTCGCAAGTTTCATCGGGCATCGGTTAACAAAAAGTATCAGCGTCTATTCACACCAAAAACCCGCATGCGGCTGGCCCCAAAGGGCCCCCCAATGCCCTCATCAGTGCCATCGTTGAACTGAAACCACGCAATCCGCGATATGGCTGCCCTCGCATCGCACAGATCATTACCTTGAAGTTTGGCATCCCCATAAATAAAGATATCGTACGGCGCATTCTCGCAACACACTATCGTCCAAGACCAGGTCAACTTGATGGTTCATTCTGGCTGACTTTCCTGGGCCACTGTAAAGACAGCCTCTGGAGCATTGACTTATTTCGGTGCGAATCACTAACGCTCCAGCCATTACTGGGTGCTTGTTTTGATGGATCAATGGAGTCGCCATATTATAGGATTCGGCGTTCGCCACGGCAGTGTTGATTGCGTCGGGCTCTGTCGCATGTTTAACCAGGCAACTTCCGGCGCTAACCCACCCCGCTATCTCAGCTCAGATAATGATCCATTGTTTCGTTTTCATCGATGGCAGGTGAATCTCCGCGTGCTGCCACACAGCTTCGGCAACCACGGATGGTGCAATGGTTCTGCTAGCGTCTGTTCTGTCCGCGTTTCTTTTGGGTGTTTTTACGAAAGTAGCCACAGCTTTGCCATCGACGTATCTGCTACTGCCCCACAGCGGTGTATCAATAATGCCGGGCATGGCTTTAGGCGTTTCGCACCGGCGCTACTTTCCCCACCGAAATCAGCGATTCCACACAGTCGCGAATCGACACGTCCAACGGCCGAAATTCCATATCAAGTGTTTCCCGGATGCGATCATTGCGAAGTTCACAGCCTGCCCATATGGCCCTGAATTCAGCCTCTTTCGCTTGTACTTTTTCAGGAAGCGGGTCGACGAGTTCCGCCCCAGCAAATCCCAGCTCGGGAAGCAGACGGCCAATACTGGCGCAGACGTCTTCGACATTGCGGGTTTCGGTTGACCAGGCAATAAAACGCTCACCGTTACTAACGTTAACGCTTTCGAGCATTCTGATGTGTGCTTCTGCCACATCTCGCACATCGACGGTATACCATGCACGATAGGCGCCCACTACGTTCTGTGAGTACTTGCCAAGCAGCATTGTCTCGATGTTGTGTTGCCACGGCCCAGAGTTCTTTTGGTGTGCTGACTGGATAGGACCAACGTTGTCACCGGGACAACAGGTGATAGCGTCCCAGCGTCCACTTTCCTCGGCGGCATCAGCGAACGCACGTTCAGCGAGCACCTTGCCCATTGAATAGCCCTGGCCACGATTGGCCTGGCGTTTGGGGTTTTGTTCATCAGGGTATCTGTCTTCATAGAGGACTGGACGTCGGACAAGTTCTTGCATATCCGACTCGGAAATAACAGCCGCAATACTAGAGGTCACAACCACACGGTTGACAGTTTCTGACAGGTTGACGCTGTTGATGACGTGATCACAAACCATTTTGACATAGTCCATATCATCGTAACTGGAAACATGGGACAAGTGCGCGACGCCGTGACAACCTTTGAATATCTCATCAAAACAGCCAGCTTCATCAAGGTTCGCTGAATGCAGTGTCAGACGACCGGAAGCGAAGCCCGGCATGGCCTTAAGAAATGACGTCTTGTCTTCATCGTTAAAATCACGAACGCAAGCACGCACCCGATAGCCTTCGTCCAGCAGTTGCCGGACGACCCAGCCGCCAATAAATCCCGCGCTGCCTGTTACAGCGACTGTTCCACCTTGAGGTATTGGTGCCATAGATATTCTCCTGAGTTTGCTTTTGTTTTAATCGCCCAATAACACTTGGGAAGCATAAATTTTATTGGTGAATGATTTAGTACATGCCAATTATCACAACGCGGTGTCGGCGAATAACAGGTTGAAGGCTAACCCTGGAAACTGTGATGCCGTTGCTGCGACCAACTCTATTGTAATATTCGTCAATAGGGAATAGTCTGAACGCAAATAGTGAAAATACGGTGAGTACGATGGCCAATACTGCAGAGGATATCAGGACGAGCGGCACAGCAATCAAGGGTATTCATCACATTGGTATTTCCGTGGCCGATGTGACGGCATCTGCAGCATTCCTTGAAGATGCCGCAAACTTGACCCGCCTGGGTGAAGGCAGTTTCAGCGGTACGGGCATCGCTTCGTCAGCGCCGTCCGCATCAACGATCATGAAGGGCCCCAATGCGTACCTGGAACTCATGCAGTTCGATAGCCAGACTCCCGAACCAGTGCCGGTTGAAGGGCCAGGTTTCACCCATCTGTGCTTTCAATCACCCAGTGAACACCTCATGTATAACGGTTTCAAGGATGCGGGAGCCACGGCCGTGTCCTGGGGTGAAGGCCCGGTTGACCTGGGCGGCTATGGCGTTCACTACGCTTATTTAAGAGATGCAGACAAGACCATGTACGAAGTAGAGCAGGTTGATCGGCCACCGTTCGAAGGACAGGTATGGATCGGCCACGTTGCGTTAGCCAGCCATGACATTGACAGGCTTGTTGAGTTTTACTCGAACGTGTTTGGCATCGAGCCCTATCGTCGAGTGAATAAAGCCACAGGGCCCAGGGTCGACGAGGTGACGGGTATTAAGGACGCGCGGATGCGGGCCGCGTGGTTCAATGTTGCGAACATGGTGTTCGAAATTTGGGAATTTGTTAATCCTGTGACCCCTGATACCAGCGCAGCGCGACCGTTCGAAAAAGTGGGTTATAACAAGTTTGCCTTTGAAGTGTCAGACCTGACGAAAGAGATTACGCGACTTAAGGCCAGGGACGTAAAATTCGCGAGCGAGCCGCTTGCCACACCCATTGGTGTTGAGGCTTACGCCGCCGATCCTGATGGCAATCGATTTAGCCTGGTGCAACTGAACGATAGCCAGCTATCGATTGATCATCTGAAAAACATCACCTGGAAAACTGCCTAACCTGCCCCGGTAGCCAGAAAGCGGCGAATGACCGCGTTCACCTCGGCAGGTTTCTCCAGCATCGGTGAATGACCCACTTCGGGCAGGTGGTGAACACTCAGGTTTTCCGCGTAGTCGGCCAGATCATCGATAAATTCCGATACAAACGTCAAATCCGCGTCTCCCCAAATCAACAGCGATGGGACCGACGTGCTGGCATGCCTACCAGGCCAGAAGTTCTCGTCAGCAATTTCATCGACCGGCGGAATGTTGGCTCGATACCAGTTAATACCTGCGTCTATGGCACCCGGGACGCTCAACCCCTGACGAAACGCCCGCTCCATATCTTCGTTGAAGTGCGGAAGCTTGCCAAGACCCTTGCAAATGTTATCGCAAACCCGCTGGTTGTTATTCTGGGTCATACTGCGATTCAGATCGCCGTCTCTCATGGAGTACATATAGGAAGATCGCTCGCGCTGCGTGGCGTTGGTTTGCAACATCGACAAGAGCTGGTTATAGGGCGGCGCACTTAATACAACAAGTTGCTTCAGTCGCGCTGGATATTGCTGTGCATAAGCCCAGGCCAGGGCACCACCCCAGTCATGGCCAACCAGATAAAACTTTTCATCACCCGCCAGATGCAGCGCAAGTTCGTCAATCTGGTTCGCCAGGTTTTCTATTTTGTAATGCTCAAGGTCAGCGGGCCGTGAGGATAAATTGGCACCCAGCCCATCAACGGCAACCACATGGTAATCATCGGCAAAAGCTTCCATTTGCAGGTGAAACGAATACCAGAAAGAAGGGAACCCGTGGTAGAACAGGATTAAGGGTGCGGTTCCATCGACTTGACCCCCTTCAACATAGTGCAGCCTAATATCGCCCTGTTCGAAGTAGCGCTCAACGAACGAAGTCATGCTTATTTCTACCTTATTGCAACAAACGTCGACCTCATAATACACTGCTGATTGCCCAGAAACTAAAGCGCACCCTTGCTTCTCCATGCTAAAAAAAAAGCCACGAAAAAAAACACCCGCCAAACCAATCAAGCTTGCCCGGACTCGACTGGAACCTGAGGTTCGTAAAGCGCTGATTCTCGATGCGGCGGCGCACCTGGTTGCCGATGAAGGTGTCTCGGCAGTGAGCATGGAGCGGCTGGGGCGAGAGGCCGGTGTAAGCAAGTCACTGATATACGCCTACTACCCCAATTTGCAGGACGTGCTCAGCACTTTATTGAAACGCGAATACAGCCGTTTGCGAAACCAGCAAATCGAGGCGGCGGAGCAGGCAGACACTTTTGCGGAAATGATCAGGCTGATTACGGGCGCTTACATGAACTACATGGATCAGCGCGGCCTGATACTTGAGCGACTGTCAGCGGAACCCAGTTTCGCAGACCATGGCGACCCAACGGAATACAATCGGAGCAGCGCGGTTAATTACCTGGCCGACATTCTGCACAACAACTACGACCTGGAATTGGGTTTAGCCAAAGCTGTGGTGGATATCTCTTTTGGTTTACCCGCCGCAGGCGGCCATTACTTGATCCGCGAGGGGACAGATCGCGAGCTGGTTGAGGACATTACCGTGACGATGATAACGGGCAGTATCCAGGCTGTTCTCGACAAGTACAGCTCCTCGCGCAAGAAACTATAATTTTGTAGTTTTGAGGTCGCAGGGCATCGCTGCAGAATGATAAATCGCGCAGGCCATCAGCGAGGTTACTATTAGCCGTCTATTAGGCCCACTGTCGCTACTATCAATAGCGCTACGGTGAAAGTTCGATTACTGACTGCGGGCAGGGTATTGCCAAATTAACTTCCCTGGATGGGGAATTTCTATCCAATCCGGCAGCTAAACCATCGCTGCATTTTTCCAAGACGCAAAGGAACGCAATCTGAAATACCGATAGTTAACAGCTGATACCAAATGACCACCTAGATTGAACAAATTGTAAACAGCAGCGTGGACATTCAAGAATCTCTGAGCCTGTTTGATCGATTTGAATCGCCGCATGCCCCGTTCTCTCACCCTGGTCGGTTGATGCGACAACTCAGCTCGATTGTTGGCGTACTTCACCATGTTGTGCACTGTTTCAGGAATCAACTCGCGATGAGCAACGCCATAACTTCTCAGCTTATCCGTCACAATTACCCGAGGATCACCTTTGTGTTTCTTTAACATTCGCTTGAAGAATCGCTTAGCAGCCTTGCCATCTCTCTTTTTTTGGACAAACACATCAACGACTTCTCCATCTTGATCCACAGCTCGCCAGAGATAATGTTGTTTACCGTCAATCTTGATAAACACTTCATCAATAAAAAAAGTATCCCCATACCCCTGATGTTTCCTGCGTAACCTAGCCGCGTATTTCGATCCTAACTTGTTGCACCATAATCTGATCGATTCGTGAGTGACAATAACCCCTCTTTGAGCAAGTAAGTCCTCGATGTCACGATGACTTAAGTTAAATCAAAAGTAGAGCCACACGGCATACTGGATGATTTCGGCTGGGAAGCGATATCGTTTGTACATTGTTGATTCATTCATAGTCAAATTATCGCGCATTGGGATTTAACTTGGCAGTACCGTCCGAACGACTCAAGCGACTGGTGACTTTTGGCGCATTAGAAAAAGTCGCCTACCAAAGCAGGCCTCAGCGATTTGAATATGTGCCGACAAACCTGGGCAACGAAAGGAAGCCACTGCTGAAAGAACTCCGCGCTTTTGGTGATGCTAATCTGTAGCACGAAAGCAGCGGTTACAATCTGCAAATAGCCGCCTCTGTATCTGCGCCAAAACTCATCTAAGTAATGTGAGAGCAACAAACTTGGTGAATGGCCGTCACAAAATCTGCGCAAAAAAAGGCCACATACAAAGTATGTGACCTCTCATCGTCACCCTCATGGGTGTTTGCTATTGAAGCAATAGACGCTATCGGGCCATATTGATCATCTTCAGCTGAGTAAACTCTTTCAGGCCTTCCATACCCAACTCATTACCTAAGCCAGACTGCTTGGAACCACCAAAAGGTATACCCGGATCTAGCTCAGCATGCTTGTTGATCCATACGGTACCGGTATTCATTTGATTAGCTACATCATACGCGCGATCAAGGTCACTAGACCAAACCGAACCACCCAAACCGTAGTCTGAGTTATTGGCGCGGGCGATAGCATCGCTTTCATCGCTGAAACGAATAACCGGAAGGACTGGACCAAACTGTTCTTCGTCAACAATGCGGCTGCCTTCAGTAACATCGCGCACAATTGTGGGACGAATGAAGTAACCAGACTGATCAGGCACTTCGCCGCCAGCAACAATATTGCCATCCTGGCGTGCTGACTCAATAAGCTCTTTCACTTTTTCATACTGCATTTTGTTTTGCAGCGGTCCAAGTTTAGTGCCTTGCTCAAGGCCGTCACCAATAATTGTGTCGTTAGCAATGCTTGCCAACTCATCAACCACTTCGTCGTAAATTGAGTCGTGAACATACAGCCGCTTCATAGCAATACAAACCTGACCGCTATTTTGGAACGCGCTGTCAAACAACTGCTGCGCCACTTTTTTAGGCTCCACGTCGTCTAAAACGATACCCGCATCGTTGCCACCTAGCTCAAGGGTAATCCGCTTAATCAAGCCCGCAGCACCGGCCATAACCTTGGCGCCAGTAGCTGTAGAACCCGTGAAGGAAATTTTGTTTACGTCGGGATGAGCCGTTAATGGCGCGCCCAGATCGTTGGCATCAGTGACAATATTCAAAACGCCCGCAGGCACAATGTCTTTAATCAGCTGACCCAAACGCAGGGAGGTTAAAGGCGTGGTTGGCGACGGCTTAAGTACAACAGTATTACCTGCAATCAGCGCAGGCGGCACTTTGAACGCCATCAAAATCATGGGGAAGTTCCACGGCACAATAGCGCCAATAACACCTAATGGCTTGCGGTGCGCTTCAACCTTACGGTTTTCACTGTCTTCAAGCACTTCAATAGGCAAATCTAGACCGGTGAAATAACGGAAGAACGCCGCGGTGCCATAGACTTCGCCGGTCGCATCAGCCAGAGGCTTACCTTGTTCCTGAGTTAACAGCTGGGCCAACTCAGCACCATTGGCTTCAATAACATCCGCGATTTGCGAGATAACCGCTTTACGCTCATCGATGGTGGTTTTACTCCAACTCTCGAACGCAGCTTTAGCGGCGGCAACCGCCTCATTCAGCTGGCCTTCGTCTGCGCGAGGACAAACGGCCAAAATCTCTTCATTGGCTGGGTTCACTACATTCATTGTAGTTGCACCGTCGACCATTTGGCCGTTAATCAATAATTGATAGTCACTCAAAGCACTCTCCCCAAAATTATTTTAATAGACGTTTATCCGCTTGGCCCAAGCCGGCACGGTAAATCGTAGCCGTGGAATAGACCACGTTTTACACCTTGGGGCAATCTACAAAACTTGGACAGCACCTGCCCAAAAAACGGCAAATAAGCGCTTGCCCAAGCACTGCTATCGAGCAATGGCACCGAGCAACTGCGCCGGCACTTCGTGATAGGCTAATCTCTACACAACGCAAAGGGAGGGCTAAGTTGAAAATTATCAAGTGGTCGCTGGGTATGCTTGCCGTACTCATCGCATTAGCTGGTGTTTTTCTACTCAAGGGCGACCTACCCGCAGCGGTAGTGGACGCCAAATACACCAATGCACACTCTCAATTCCTGACCATGAACAATGGCAGCCGCGTGCATTATCGAGACCAAGGCAATAAAGACGGCTTACCCGTTGTGCTGATACATGGCGCTATGGCGTCTCTGCACACATGGGAGCCATGGGTGGCTATTCTTGGTCAGCAATACAGAGTGATCACCCTAGACCTGCCAGCCCATGGACTCACCGGAACAGTGCCCAGCGCAGAGTATGGCGGCAAGGCCTTCACTCAAACCATTCACGCCGTGACCAACAACCTAGGGTTAGAGCAATTTGTACTGGGCGGCAATTCAATGGGCGGCGGCGCAACATGGCGATATACCTTGGCCCACCCAGACCGAGTGTTAGCCATGGTGCTGGTGGACTCGGTTCCTATAGGCAACTGGCAGCGGCCCAGTGAAGAAAAAAGCGAAGGCAGTGAAAAAGACAAGAAACCCTCAGTAGCCGGCTTTAGCCTACTGCGCCAAGACTGGTTCCGCGCCATGGCCCGCTATTTCGACCCCAAGCTACTCATCGGCCAAGGGCTGCGCGCAGCGTACAACGACTCACCGGTAGTGGACGAAAAACTCATCGACCGTTACTACGAACTGATGATGCGCGAAGGCACCCGTGGGGCAATACTCAACCGCACCCGCAGCTACTCAAGCGCAATGCAGCAGACACCCGATCTAAGCGCCCTCACCCAACCCACCTTGGTTATGTGGGGCGCACAAGATGCAGTGATACCGGTATCTGTAGTACCGCTGTTTGAGCAAATATTGCCCAACACCACCACGGTGATTTATGAGGATTTAGGGCATATACCTATGGAGGAAGATCCAGTGCGCACGGCTGGAGATGTGCTGGCGTTTTTACAGGCTTTGGAGTCAGGGGTGCCTGAGTAAACATGCGCTTAAGGCGCAAATAGCTTGCGCGTCGGAAAACAAACCTCCTGTCTCTCGCCCTACTCTCTCTAGTCGTTCTCTAGTCGTTGATTGCGCCGTAAATAATGTTCTTCAACTGGCCTCGGGAATTGAAGGTCGCTGAAGGCATCAACTGGGTCATAAATACAACGTAGAGGTCTGCTCCAAATAAATAGGGGCAGGCACCTTGGCGAGACTACAGCCGCAAGGAGTTCAGTCACGAACGCTCGCGCTGATGTCTCATAGTGAATCCCCAGATCTGTTACATCCGGTTTGCCCAACGTGAACCAAAGGACGTGATTGCGTGGTTGCGGACGCACAACTAATAGCTCGATGCTAGTGGCCTAGTGGCAATAAGTACGAGCTCTAGATCCGGCTTGCCCCACAGTCCTATATGCCACTGCCGACACTCAACCCTCGAACAACTGCAAAACCCCTGTGCCCTCTAAGACACTGTCCACTCGCGTACGATCGCCATCATTGAGCGCAGCATAAGCCTCGCGCAACCACTGCAGACACTTTGCCTGATAAACAAAAGGATTTTGCTCCCAGGGTCTGCCGTCTAATTCCATTTCAAGTTTTTCGGCTTTTTCCATCACCGCTTTCGCATTACCGATGAGATAAGGCGCGTAGATTCGTCCCACTTCAGCAAGAATATTTTTCAACGTTTCAGGCGGATTGTCGATATCCGACCAGTCATCGTCTGAAACCAGATAACCAGACAACTCTTCTACCACTTCAACCCAGGCGTAAACTCGCGGGCACTCTGAGAGAATAAACGCTTGGGGAGTGGGATCGAACAGCGCCAGACACGTTAGTTGGCCATAAACCGCAAAGTCAGATGAGCCGGGACGCTCTCCCATTAAAAACGGAGTCTCCGTCAAATGTTTGTCCAGAAGGTGAATAAAGCGTTTAAAGCTACCCTCAATAGTCGCCTTCGTCACGTCGTTAGAACCAACATACGACAACCGTGAAATCTGCCGCTCTCGAACAAATTCACTCATGGGCTGGACTTGATCTTCTGGCGTTGAGATCCCGCCCCATCTCGGCAGAATATCCCCGCCCTTCTTGATGTCGGCATCATAGTGCCAGCGATAGTGGAACATGGCCTTGGTCAGCCATTCATCGCCATAGTCTTCAAGCAAAATATCAATAAACGCCAGTGCTGGATCCGATGGAATCACCGAGCGCCCTTCGTACTCTTTCTCGAACCGTCGAATCAGTGGACTGGAGTCTGTAACAGCAACTTCTTCACCATTGTCACCGGTAAAATAGAACGTCGGTAACAAAGACACCTTCGGTTGGACCCTCTCTTTTCGGTGCTTGCCTTCGCTCGAACCAAAAATACGGGAGTTGCGCTCCAAACGATAAGGAATATGCCTAAAGCGCATCACGCCTAGCATCTTACGAGTATAGGGAGAACCCGGGGCACCCATGAGTTCTTGAACTTTTCTTTCCTCAACCAATGCTTCTCTCCTAGATATTTAGTACCTAAACTTTTGAGCTAACCTAATACTTCTAGACTACGTTCAATACACCACATCGCAGACAAGCCGCCAAGCAGATAAACCGGAATCGGCAATAGCTTTTGAATAGCAATCCGATCCAATACTATTGGCCGATTAATGCACCACCACAAGGCCAGCACAAGCATCACAAACGCAATCTGACCAATCTCAATGCCAACATTAAAAAACAGCAACGCCAACGGCACATTGCTCTGGGGCAAACCAATCTCTGCCAGCGCACCGGCAAAGCCCATGCCGTGCAGCAATCCAAATCCACTGGCCAACCACCAGGGGTGTCGTTTGAACAGACCGCTATTGTCTTTTCTAGCTAGCGCCAAGGCTAAAACAAAAATGCTCACGGCAATCGCAAACTCTATGAGGGCAACTGAATAGGTTAAAAACCCGAGCGTCACTAACGCCAGTGTCACACTATGGCCAAGAGTGAACGCAGTAATCGTCCAAAACAAGCGAGCGCCACCACCCACTAAGAGCAACAGTCCAAACACGAACATCAAATGATCGGGTCCTTCCCATATGTGTTCAGCACCTAATACTGAATATTCAGTCATAACCTTTGATTGGCTAGGCTGAGCGGGTATCAAAAATTCAATGGCTTCTGCATTCACGACACTTTGATAGCTACGGCCATCTATCAAACTCAGCATCACCATGGCTGAAGCCTGGTTATCAGCCAAGCCCCTAACACCAATCTTCTGGCCAACCAATCCTTCAGCACCTAGTTCAGTGCAATCTAACGTCCAGCTTGAAACAGTGCCGGTCCCTTCTCTAACGACTGGCTTTTCAGCCTCGACGACACAGCTAACGGGCCAGGTCGGTCGCAGAGGAATATTGCTAGTAGCTTCCGTGGGTGTTTTCCAAACAACGTTGTAGTTGTATTCAGAGGTTTGAACAAATTTTAATAGTGAAGGCGCAAATCGGTGCGCTTCAACTTCTTTCGGAATCAGCAACACAAGCAGTAATATTAGGGAGAAGCTAATTCGCGTCACTCACAGCCCTCCTCTTTCGGTATGCCACCTTGCACCTCATATTCAGATCGAAGCGTTGCAATGGCACACTTCAATGCTTGTTTCTTTGCGATGTAATCAAGGTCAATCAGTAACTGTTGTTTTACCTCGTGCAATTCGGCTTCGCGAGCAGGTTCAAAATCTTTAAGCCAAATGTAGTGAAAGCCATATGCGGAAGGGATTGGGCCTAGCCACCCCAGCTTGGCAGGCTCTTTTTCCATAGCCAGCGCTTCGACAAAATGCCTGCCAAAATTCCGTGCAAGCTGACTCGGCGATTGACGCAGAAATCTATGCCCCTGTAAAAAGGGAGCACCCAACTTCCTCGCTACTTGAATATCGAGATCTTCATCAGATATTTTTGCGATAGCTGAGGGCATTTTGGCGGCTTGATTTGCGCTAAAAAACACATGTTCAAACGAATATAGTGGCGGATGTTGCAACTCGGCTTTTGTGTTTTCAAACGCTAGTTGAATATCTTCAGCAGTTGGCAGCGAAGGAGGATATGTAGCCAGCAACCGATACTCCATCATTTGAATCAGCCTTCGCTTGACCACTTCATCATCAAGATGCAATCGCATTGCTAAGGCTTTCTCAAACAACTCTGCATTTGAACTACCCTCGCCATACTGCAAAAACTTCATATTGCGAATAAGTCTTTCGTAAACAATTGAATCATGAAGGTGAAGCTCAAGGTCAAGCGCATTTTGTATGAGCATATCTCGATCAAGCTCGACATTGATGAACCCGGACAGTTGTTCTTCAGTAGGTTCACGCCCCGTACTGATGCGCCACTGCTTTTTCAGTGTCTCAATTCGAGCCTCACTCAAGGGCCCGACAGTCGGTTTAGGTTCTGGAAAGAGAGCAGATTGTAGAAGATAAAAAGCCACACCGAGCGCAATAAAGTGCAGCCATGGCTTGTTTAGTCTGGTTAACCTACTCACGCTTGATCCACTCTCACCTGATTCTGACTAAACTCGTTTGCTGGGTAATTTTTCTATTGAGGTAAGTAGTGAATGGGTGAAGACCATGCACGTTCTTGAATTGTGGTGGGTAAATCTGGTCTTGGCGCTACACCTGCTCGATTCGCATCCCAGGTAGACCAACGACAGGTTGGGTTTTCAATAGCACGCGCATAGTAAAACGCTCGTTGATCTGCATTAAACTCGGGATCTCGCCATAGGGCGGACAGTTGTCCAGCTCCTGTTTCTTCGTTGATGGAACAGTCACTGATATCTACCTTTGCACCATTGTCTACGCAGCGATTTGTTTCGAGATTAACTGGAGCACCACCGGCACAGGCTATATCAATGACCTCTTCGTGGGTTCCGTCAACATCTACCCAACCTTTGATGATCTGCAATCGTTGTAATGGTGCACTCTCTGTATCCGCTGACGCCATCACAAGAAAAGCTGGCTCAGTTGTCTGCTCCCCTTCCGATTCGTTAGGTTCAAGGTTGCCCCCCATTGTCACGCCAGCAGCGTACGCTCGTTCAATACCATCCGCTTGGGTCAGCATGCTTTCATCAAACCCGTAGCCTGCAAACAGCCGGATCTGCATACGCGGACCAGATGTCGCATAGACTTCTTTCCTGCGGAAGGCGTTATACAGGGACTCTCGTGTGTTCTCTTCCGCCCAGGCTGCCGCAACGCCAGAAGCACCAAATGTAGGTGTGGCTCCACCAGTATAAATATCGCCGTCGATTCTTAATCGCGAACTCACGCCACCACGAATCATATTTAGGGCTTTAATTGTTTGATAGTTAAGCTCACCAGCGAGCCCAGCTTGCGGCACGGAACCCCGTTGCTCTGCGGTACCAGACAACAATCCGAGCTTGGAGACGAAATCTGATTCAACGTTTTGACTCGCTGCTGTGTGGGTATCACTGGAACCAATAAAACCAAATTGATAAGGGTTCGTTATGCCCTGCTGCTCCAACGCTAAACCATTTAGCAACGCCTCACGCACGTATGAGCCTTCCGGCTTACTCAAGGCATTTGTCGCTATACGATAAGGCATAATTTCAAAAGCCGCGAACTCATCACGGGACGACAAAACCGGATGAGTCTCTGAAGTGCCTTTGATCTGGGTGATTTCAACGATGGGCTCGTTTCTGATGCGTTGTTTAGCGTAGTCATCATCCAATGGATTTTCTGCCCAATCCACAAGCTTAAACATTTGACCATTTGAGCCATTAGAGTTGTGAGGAATCGCCAGACTTTCGACTCCTTTGGCGCGGAGGTCATCCATCCATTGCCAAAGATCTTCAGGATTGATCGAGTGAAAACGAGAAAAAGGTTCCCGCGGCAATTTTTGCGTGCCTTCAAAGATAACATTTCTGTGCAAGTTACCCATATCGCCGGTGCTGGAGGTGAATTCGTAAGCCGCAAACGTGGTGAATTTTCCAGGTTCGTAAAACTCATCCGCCGCCTGAATTGAATCTAGCCACGCGCTCCTGACAACTCCAAGCACTTCATCTCGATCCAATTCACCCGATCGAATTTGAGTCACCGCAGAGGGTAAAAATGAGCTAAAGGTACTTAGGCGCTTCAAAACAGCAAACAAACCAGCCCCCATATTCTCAGGGGCGTTCAACCCATGATAGGGCTCGGAGAAAGGGTTTTTGGAAAATTCGGTGGAGGTATCAGCGGCTGCTTTGACGAGACCTAAGAACATTCCATGGTCAGTCACCGCATAAAAGTCTAGCGGGCGAGATAGCTGCATATTGAAACCCGCGGGGTTCGCAATCGCTTCACCCTTAGCAAACCGATACGCATCGTAAGGCGTCGCCAAGGTGCCAAAGGCATAACCGTCAAACGAATAGGTGGTGTGAACATGTAAGTCACCAAAATAGGCTTTACGCTCAACTGGTCCTTCTAGGTTAGATCTCTCAATAGATGCTTCACGTTCGAGCAACTCAGACTCTGTTTCAAACACCTGAGCAGACCAGTTACCGTCTTTTGCCTGCTCTACCAAACGCACGTCTGTTGCGGCGGTGTTAGCAATAATCCTCTCATTATTATGGGCTTCGGCTGGCAAGCTCCACGCTTTTTCAGCGTCGTCCGAACAAGCCGATAACAATCCACCCACCAAGAACAGCATCAAGTAGTTTCGTTTCATTTCCGCGATTTTCATTACAGTCATCTCCGGTTTTGGCCTCACATTGCCCATTTTTAATCTACAGCCTTTTAATCTAATTGTTGTTCCAGTTACTAATTGTCGCCGATTCTAGTCCAGCGATTACACTTTTCATCAAGAGCTTCCAGAGGTTCTACACCTATCTACTTTGAAAAGTGTGAATTTTAGGAGCGCCTATTGGCCAATCTTTATTCAGGTATGTAATGAATCGGTGAAGACCACGCACGCTCTTGAAGGGTGGTGGGCAGATCCGGCCGGGGCGAAACATCCGCACGAATAGCATCCCACGTTGACCAGCGACAAGAAGGATTCTCGATCGCACGTGCATAATAAAACGCTCGTTGATCGTCTCGGAAATCAGGATCTAGCCATAATGCTGATAAATGACCCGCGCCAGTATCTTCGTTGATCGAGCAATCACTAAGGTCAACGGATGCACCATTATCTGGGCAACGATTCGTTTCAGCATTAACCTCTGCACCACCAGCACAGGCAATATCAATCACTTCTTCGTGGGTACCTTCTACATCCACCCAACCCTTAATGATTTGTAAGCGTTGCAGGGGCGCGCTTTCTGTATCCGCTGACGCCATCACGAGAAAACTTGGGACTTCCGTGTTCATCGCCTTACTTGTGAGCGTGCTACCCATGGTGACACCGTTTGCATACGCCTGCTCAACGCCATCGGCATCCGACAGCATGCTTTCATCAAAGTCGAAACCAGCAAACAGACGAATCTGCATACGTGGTCCTGATGTGGCAAACACTTCCTTCCTGCGGAATGCGCTATAGAGCGATTCACGCGTATTTTCTTCAGCCCAGGCTGCTGCGACACCGGAAGCACCGAAAGTCGAAGTTGCTCCACCCGTATAAATCCTGCCATTAATTTTCACTCGCAACGCGGGATTACCGCTAAGCTTAGCTAGAACTCTGGTTGCTTGATATTCAAGTTCACCGGCCAGCCCGCTGACAGGTACCGACCCTCGTTGTTCCGCTGTGCCTGACAGTAAACCCAGTTTAGAAACAAAGTCTGACTCAACATTTTGGCTAGCGCCCGTATGCGTATCACTTGAACCGATGAAGCCAAATTGGTAGGGATTGGTCATACCCTGCTGCTCTAATGCCAAACCATTTAACAAGGCTTCTCGCACGTAAGAGCCTTCAATCTGACTTAAGGCACTGGTTGCAACTCGATAGGGCATGATTTCGAAGTTCGCAAACTCATCCCTGGATGACAATACCGGATGGGTCTCTGATGTACCTTTTATCTGCGTAATCTCGACAATCGGTTCATTACGAATCCGCTGCTCTGCATAGTCGTCATCCAGAGCGTCCCCAGCCCAATCAAAGAGCTTAAACATTTGCCCGTTAGATCCATTTGAATTGTGAGGAATCGCCAAACTCTCAACGCCTTTGGATCGAAGGTCATCCATCCATTGCCAGAGATCTTCAGGATTTTGGGAATGGAGACGAGAGAACGGTTCGCGGGGCAGTTTGTTGGTATCTTGGAACACAACGTTTCTATGCAAGTTGCCCCTGTCGTCCGTACTAGAGGTATATTCGTAGGCAGCAAAGGTTGTGAACCTGCCTGGATCATAAAATTCGTCTGCCGCTTTAATCGAATCCCGCCAAGCACTTCGAACGACACCAAGCACCGCATCTCTATCTAGTTCATCGTTACGAATCTGTGAGACAGCTGCAGGCATAAAAGAACCGAATGTGCGGATTCGATTCAATACATCTAGTGAACCCACGCCCATATTTTCCGCTGCATTCAGACCATGATACGGCTCTGAAAACGGGTTCTTTGAAAACTCGGTGGATGTATCTGCCGCAGCTTCAGCGAGACCTAAAAACATTCCATGGTCCGTCACCGCGTAGAAATCTAACGGGCGGGATAGCTGCATGTTGAAGCCTCCAGGGTTAGCGATAGCTTCACCTTTCGCAAAGCGATAAGCGTCGTAAGGTGTTGCTAGTGTGCCAAAGGCATAGGCATCAAACGAGTACGTTGTGTGAACGTGTAGGTCTCCAAAATAGGCTTTACGTTCTACGGGCGCTTTGAAACTCGATTCTGCCCCAGAAATCCCGAGTTCGAGGAGTTCGGTTTCAGTTTCAAAAATCTGTGCAGACCGCGTGCCGTTAGCTGCTTGTTGTTCATAGCCAGCATCTGCGTCTGCGGTTTGCGCAATAAGACTTTCGTTAGCATGCGCGTCAGAAGGCAGACTCAGTGCCTGATTTGACCCATCCGAGCAGGCCGTAAGCAATAGCGCCACTGTAATAAAAGCCACTGCCTTTTGTTGATTGGCTAATCTATAAATCACATAGGACTCCAGTTTGTACCATTCATCGTTCTTAGTTAAGGGCTAAGCATTAAGGGCGATTGACGACAATCTCATCGTTACCGATGGGCAATTCAAATGACATCAAATCTTCAGCCAGCAGAAAGTTGTCCGGCACCCCGCGCTTAAAAACATCCTCCAAAACAACGTTCAATGGCACCGGCACTAAATGATAAAACGCCACCATATCAACATTCGATTGCTCACCCAGTTCAATCAGAGAATCTGTAGAAGCGTGATAATCCATCACATCGGAGACAATCTTCGACTGCCGAGGCCGCCCGGCTGTGCCCATCGCTTTTGACAGCATGCTCACAGTAGGTAGTGATAGTGCATCGTGCAGCAATAGATCAGCACCATCAACAATCTCTAGCGTGTCCCCATTCACATTGCCGTCACCTGAAACAACCACACTCCGGCCTTTATAATCGAATCGATAACCCACGGCAGGCTCAATAGGCGGGTGCTCACTCACATAGGCTGTTATCTTTAACTCGCCAGCTTCCAGGATGACACCAGGCGAAATGGTTTCGTGCTCCAACACACCAAGCGCAGGAGCCAGCAATTCTTCTCCATGGTGTCCCGTTCGATAAATACGATCGAGCCTGTAAGTTGAGTTAATGCCACGAACCACCTCATCGACCCCTGTAGGTCCAAAAACGGTTAGAGGGGTCGATCTGCCAGCCACCCAGGACCCAAGGTTGACCTCATAAATTTCTGCAATGTGATCAGAGTGGAAATGAGTGACCAACAACCCCTGCAAACGGTTCGTAGGTAATCCCATGCGATTAATGTTGTCGGTAGAACCAGCGCCGGAATCAATCAGATAAAAATGTTCCGGGGTTACGACGGCAATACACGCTTGAGCCTGACCCATGCCTAACGGTGATGCACTACCGCAAACGAAAACTCTTAGGCTGTTGGATTCCGAAAGACCTTCACCCGCTCGTTGCGCAATCGCGGCAGTTCCGCGATCCAAAACAATGTCCTGAACCGCAGGTAGCTTCAGAAGCGCTCTGCCAATACCAACCACAACGACAAACGTCAGGATAGCGATGATTATCTTCTTCATTGAGTTAAATTCCGTTTTCTTATTGATCCTGCAGTGTGGCGACGCCAGGCAAATATTGAATCGGTGACGACCAGGCACGCTCTTGAAGTGTGGCAGCGATATCAGATCGCGGCTTGGTGCCAGCACTAATGGCGTCCCAGGTATTCCATCGACAAGTTGGATTTTCAAGTACCCGCGCATAATAGAAAGCCCGTTCGCTAACGTCGAAATTGGGATCCGTCCAGGTTGTGTTCAGCTCAGCGCTGCCTGTTCTTGCTTTGTAGGTGCAATCGCTTAAGTTAACAGTGGCACCATTGTCTGGGCAGCGATTCGTTTCTGGGTTCACCGCTACGCCACCAGCACACGCCACATCGATCACATCTTCATGGGTTTCGCCTGCCGCGTCGATCCAACCTTTGATTATTTGCAGTCGTTGTAATGGCGCGCTATTCGCATCAGCCTGCGCCCAGATAGCAAACCGCGGAGCACCACTTTTAGAAGTTGAATCAAGATTCGCTCCCATCGAGACGCCGTTTGCATAGGCGTAAGCGACGCCATCCGACCTTTTTGTTAAATCTTTAGGTAAATCGTAGCCAGCAAACAAGCGCACGCGCATTCTTGGTCCAGAGGTCGCAAACGTTTCTTTACGACGCAGAGCTGCGTAGATCGACTCTCGAGTATTTTCTTCAGCCCATACCGCTGCCAAACCCGAAGCTCCAAATTCTGTTTGCTGACTACCCAGATAACTTTCACCGTCAACTTCCGCGACGCTCTGGCCTGGAAGAAAACCAATCAATGTGCTTTCTAAAAAGCTAACAGGAACGGAGCCTCGTATTTGTGCATCGGCGGACAAGAGACCGAGCTTGGAAGAAAAGTTGGACTCATCAATTTGCGATGCAGCTGTATGTGTATCGGTGGAGCCAATAAACCCAAACGCAAACGGATTGGTAACACCTTGCGCTTCCAATTCTAAACCGTGACGCAAGGCTTCTCGCACATAACTACCCTCAGGTTTGCTCGCCACAGGCTTACCCATTCCAACCCCTCGCGTGCTCACCAGTTCAAAGCCCGCCCACTCATCGCGGCTGGATAATGCTGGATGAGTTTCAGACGTACCCTTAATTTGCGTGATTTCGACCAATGGTTCGTTGCGAATACGTTTCACCGCATATTCATCGTCAATAGGGTCGCCCGCCCAGTCAAACAACTCAAACATATGGCCATTTGATTTGTTGGAGTTATGGGGAATAGCTAACGATTCAACACCAGCTTCTCGCAGCGTATCCATCCAATCCCAAAGATCCTCGGCGTTTCTTGAGTGCATACGAGAAAAGGGCACCTCTGGTACAAGGTCGCTGCTTTCAAAAATCACATTGCGGTGCAGGCTACCATTGTCATCTGCAGTGGTTGAGTATTCATAGGCGACAAAGGTCGTGAAGTGGCCGGGATTATTGTGCTCGTCCGCGGCATTAATCGAATCTGCCCATGCGTCACGAGTAATAACCAATGGTTCTTCAGGGCTAACTTCTCCGTCGACAATCGCCAGAGCCAAGGACCGTGCAAGACCAAAGCTGCGCATTCGATCCAACGTGCTCCATCGATCCATGTTGTCCGGCGCATTAAGATCATGAACGACCTTCGCAAAAGAGTATTTAGAAAACTCAGTGCTCGTATCAGCAGCAACCGGGGAAACGCCCATAAAAAACCCGTGATCGGTTACGCCATAAAAATCCAAAGGAGCTTGCAACTGAATTTCAAAACCCGCGGGGTGCTCAATGGCTTCACCCTTAGCAAATCGATACGCGTCATAGGGACTGGCCAATGTACCGAAGGCGTAAGCATCAAATGAGTATTTCGTATGTACATGCAGGTCACCGAAATAGGCATTGCGGTCTGGGTTAACTGGCGGCTTCTCTGCCTGGTCCAAATTCACTTTAGAACCAGAGCGACGATCAATAATCTTATACTCAGTTTCAAATAAAGGCTGCGCAAGTGCCGCACGCTGCTCAGCGGTAGGCTGGTTGCTGCCTCCGCAAGCAATGAGCGACAACAGGGCAAGCACACAAAAGGCCAATTTGGTTTTACCAGTTATGCTTATCACTTTATGGCTCCGTTTTTATCATAATGCTAATTTTTAATAACGAGATGTTAACTGTAGAATGACGGCATCGCAAGCCAACCATCCAAGTAAAAAAAGTGGAACGAACCTATGGCCAAAACTGAAACAGAGAGCCAAACAGAAAAAGCCACCAAACCAAAGCGGAGCCGGGCTGAAACGGAGCGGCGGCTTATTGATGTCGCGCTAGAGCAGATTCGCGACAAGGGAGTACTGGCCGGGCTGAATCTTCGCGAAGTTGCCGAAGGTGCGGGAGTTAATCGAGGGAATATTTATCACTATTTTGGTTCAAGGCAAGAACTCCTGCGGGCAGCGATTAACCGCCAGTTCGGCGCAATCGTGGACTCTCTCTCGAAAGGCAAAGTGAAGACTGGTTTCGTCGCTCGAAGGCTAAGATCTTTTCGTTTGAGCAACAGCAACGACAAGAACAATGACAGCATGCTTCGTGCGCTGCTGGTTCTGGATGGTGACGATACCGTTGACCCAATTCCTCTTTTCGAAGGGGGACTTAGCCAGCTAAGGCAAGATGTTATCGATGGCGATATTAATCGCCGCCATGACCTAGAAGCACTGCAAGTCGCTTTGTCTGCCTTGCTACGCGGCTATCGCATCTTTCGCCGGCCCTATGCAAAGCGAGTTGGTGTGACACCAAAAGAGCTTGATGAGCGAGTAGGCAAGATTTTGCGGACCTGGCTTGAAGCAATGGCGTAACCATAGAAAAAGACACATCAGCTTTGAACGCTGGTCCTAAAGAAAACTAGTACAGAAAAACTCGTACAAAGAGGCACTGATTAGATTCGAGGTACTACCTCATCATCCAAACTTTGCGGCTTCTCCTTGACGGGGATCTCGAGGGGGGATCTCCAGTGCCTGCAGGCACATTAACCATTGCCTGACCGGGTGTTTGGGCAGAACCTTATCAACAAGCTGCGCAGTCCTGTCGACCATGCGGGAATTTTGTGGGCAACAGTTATCCACTGTTGCCCACAATGGTACATAGTTGGCGTCGGGAGTACCGGTAAGCGGTTGATTTAATTAATATATAAATTTCAGATTTTCGTCTTGAAAATCGCGGTGTTCCTAGTTCGATTCCCATTCCGGCTCCACCAAATGGTTTGCCGCGTCCCGGAACAAAGACCATATTCTAACTTTTTGCCTTTTTCCATATCGCACTCGTCTAACAAGCTATAGCCATTCGCATCGCTATGGAGATCAAAACTAGCAGCGGACACTAGTAAGGATGCTAGTAGATGGCTGAATTAGGCTGTTTATGCTGCTCATAGGAGTTAGCGTGCCACTAACGGTTAGGGAGAAGCTTTACCAATAAGGCCGCTACAACCAACAGCAAGACCAATACGGTTAGCATTAGAGCAGCGCCGGAAACTTCGGGTGTTGCCGCCTGCTCAACTGAAATGCCGAATGCGGCCCAACCCACAACCAGCACATAAATCAGGTCATCGCGGCGCAGTAGCACTAGTGCCGAAATAGCACCGGCTAGTGCCAGTTTTATTTGCGTCCAGAGCACATTACCAAACAATACATCATCAAAGCCCCAGCCAAGCTGCACGGCACTGAAATTAGCGATACTTGCCACACTGATCCAAGCTAAGTACAAACTAAAGGGCCACTGAACCAACATTCGTTCTGTAAGCGGAACCGTTTTGTCCACATTGCCCAAACTGCGATATACCGCGACTAACGCGCTCAGAATCACAAGCATGAGCAGCAGCGAAAAACCCAACAGATCAAAGTGCCAAACAAAAATCCATGAGGCATTCGCCAGACAACTGAGTTTAAAGTAATGGCTGATCGCGGCAATGCGCTCGTTACTACGCTGCGCCGGCAAAGCCTGGTAAACAATGAATGCGGTAAGGGTCAGATAAATTAGGCCCCAGATCGCAAAGGTAAACCCGCTGGGTGTAAACAGAGCCGGGTACTTCGCCGAAATCTCACCGGTAGTCTGACCGCCAAGAGGAAGACCATTGGCCATGCCATTAACCACTAGTACGCCAATAAACGCCAGAATATTGCCGGCCCAATCACTGAGATTTCGTTGCATAAGATATTCCTAAATATAGTATTCAGTCTCAAACTAACACATTCAACGAGGATCCTTAATATTAAGAAAAGCGCTTTGCGAACGAAATTCGGGCCAACCCCTGCACAGTCTGTAAGCCGGCAGATCAGCAACGTGGTAGTCATTGACCATCTAAAAGATCACCACGTCAGGAAGTCGCAAATTGAACGCAACTTCAGCAACTACCATAATTGACCGTTCTTCGGAAAATGTGGTTTATTTTCCTTATCTTCGGCGGCCATGAACACGGGCATGAAGAAGAACATGAAGAGGAGCATGGTGAAGAGGTCAATGGTGATTATCAAGATGAAGATGAAGATGAAGGCCCCGCTATTATTTGACTTCGTACTGAGCGCACGGAGGCCGAAGTGGCGGGCAGCAATCCCTTGCCTGGCTTCTACCGGTTCAAGGTGCGGTTCGTCGACACCAGCTACAAGCACAACGAGTTCGAAGGAGATGAGGTCGGTACGGTATTTGAGAGCGACAATACAAACACGCGGGTTGAACTGAAGCACAATCCATGAGGTGCCTGGCAGGGTGTCTTTGGATTTCAGTACACCGACCTTGATTTTTCTGCTGTCGGTGCCGAGGCGTTTATACCGAACACTAACACCAAGACCACGGCTGCTTTCTGGATTGAACGTGGCGATTTCGACGCCTGGCTGACTGATCTGGGCTTGCGTTATGAAGATGTCAAAACCAAGGTGCCTGCCAATGGGCCGCATATTGCTACGCAGGTATTGGAGGTGGGCGATGTTTCTATAAGCAAAGAATCTACCGAGCACGTCGAGGGTGGCGCACGATTGGATCTAGGCCCGTTCTCCGGAACGCGCAACGGTGTAAGCGCAACAGTCTACATGGACCAATTCAGTGACACTATTCATCAATCCGACTTCGAGCTTGAAGGAGAAGGCCTACCCGTATTGCTCTGGTCGCAACAGAATGCAGACGCTGTCGGGCCTGAAGTCGAGCTAGGCTAGGACTTCGAAGAAAGCAGGTTAGGACACCTGTGATAGAGGAAACCGGACGACTAACTTACTGTGGATTCACGCCTACAATCAAAACAAGGTCGCCGAGCTAGAAACTGACACGCCGGGATATGACCTGCTGAACGCAGAACTGGCACTGACCGGTTCAGGCCGCGATCAGTTCGAATGGCAGCTCTTAATCAAGGGCCCGGTGCCACAAACAGGCATTAACGTCATCTTCGGTGTGCTCATTTTCTTCTAACCATCTACTGCAGGGCGCCAGACGATTTTTTTACCAGGTAACGATAAACAGTAACGACAAACAGTAACGACAATAGAGTGCTACGATGAAATTTATTACCCTCAGGAAAAAAAATGCAATCTAGCGCCTACATTTCTCTCGCGATTTACTTTATCGCCATGTTTTCTATCGGCATTTACTCTTACTCTGCAACAAGAGGAGACGTGACTGGCTTCATGTTAGGTGGGCGTAATTT
>Ga0206131_10002020_pt1 | contig 25210 bp, 27 predicted proteins | sample Helgoland_Spring_FD_148636 | JGI IMG/M metagenome (GOLD analysis project Ga0206131, IMG submission 148636) | Pelagic subsurface seawater microbial communities from Kabeltonne, Helgoland, North Sea - Helgoland_Spring_Bloom_20160517_1 | ecosystem: Environmental > Aquatic > Marine > Epipelagic ...
TTTCCCAACTTGCGTTAATGGAACTGTGCTCTGCATATCCCAAATTATTTTCAATATTCATGTATTGATTCGAAGTAGATGTATTTAGAAACTTATTATGTGTGCCGTTAACTGTTCTTTTTTCCCAAATCGAACTTGGTGAATCTAAGGCTATCGGTGTACATTCCAATGAGCCAGTTTGGTTTTCCATATGTATTTTGTCTCCTGAGAATGCATTTTCCAAATAGTAATAGCCATTCCCAGCAATTATTAGTTTCCATTTGAAATTATCATTACTTGTTTCTGAACTATACTTAACGACACTTCCATCTTGATATAAATAATTATTATTAAACCTATTCTTTATATAATATAGTTTTTGATCCTCTAAACTTTCAATATTATCCATAAGTGTTACAGCATCACTTACTTGATAATTTATTAAGTGATCTCTTGATTCATTTAGTATGTTTTGAATGTCAGGCACATTTGAATGTATTTTTCTTAACTGAAATAAACGATAGATTTGTTGAAGTTCATATTCAGTATAATTCACGCCTAATTTGGTTTGAAGATTAGTTAACATTTTAAATCCAAATTCATAAGTGGGCTCATACATTGTTCCTTCTCCAAAATCATTCCAGGTAACTAATTGTAATGCGTCTATTGAATTTTTATTCTGTATGGCCAAGTCAAGTGTTTGGTTCAATAGTGTTCCGTTGTTATGGTCTAGATAAAAAAGATTATTTCCCCAACCTCCTTCTTCATAGAAATCTTTAAAACCAGGATAAGCGCAACCCATAGCAAAATTTAATGAAGAGGCTGTTGATTGATAGAATGATTGGTTGGCTGAAAGCCCATTTTCTAACACCCAATCATAGCCTCCACTAGCACCATTGCCAACACTACTTATTGACCAGTATAAGGGAAGAAATACAACATCTTCACCTGCTGCTGTCAAAGCGTAATTCCAATTTGATTCACCAAAAACTTCTATGGGACCAAATACACCAAAAAGAGGCTTTCCTGAATCAGTTCGTATAAAATTACCTTTTGAGAAATAATTATTTTTCAAATACTCTATGTTGATATAGACATAATCAACAGGATTTAAGTTATTTTCGGTTCCAACAAACCTGTCTTCCATGATAACGCTAAAATCCATACCAAGTGCATCTGACTCGGTAACAATAGCGTTGGAATTTTCAAGTAATAAATTGATATCTCCATTGGTTCCTACTTCTCCATACCAATTAATCAAAACACCGTCAATTCCACTATATTTCATCAGTAAAAGATGGTATTCAATAACATTCGGGTCTTGGCTGTCATATGGACCAATCAATGGGTAATAATGGGAAGCAATCTCTCGTTTATCTATAATGTTGTCAACAATTACATTGGGGTCTTTATTAGCCATTGTCCAATGAATTCCCCAATTGGTGTTGTAATCTGGAGAATCGAACCAAGGCATATAATGCATATAGACTAGTTTGTCGAATGTTTCAGTCCCTTGCGAAAAAGCAGTATGAATACATCCTACAATAAATAATATAGAGCAATACTTTAAAAAGACTTTACTCATGATTTTTTAATTAAAATAATGGTTTGTAAATGATTATTGTGTAACAATCAGTTGTGGTTTTTTTTGACGTATACGCAAGTTAATTAATTCGATTGAATTTCCTTAAAGAAATTGCCAAAGCAATTTTATTAAATACGTCTAATTTGGCTAGCCTTTTAAATAAGTAATGATATCTTTTTTGTAGGTTCTACTGATGGGAATCTGAGAGCCCTCAACTTTAATAAATTCATTATTGTAGCTACTTACTTTCTGTGAATTCACAATAAATGATCTATGTATCCTTTTAAAATATGGTGGCAGACGACTAATTATTTTACTAATTCTTTCTTTTGTAACTATTTCATCGTCTAAGGTTACTACTTTAATATAATCTGAAAGGCTTTCAATATATAGGATATTTGATAGAAAGATAGAATGATTTACTCGATTGTATCGAATAACTATCTTTTCAGCTGATCCTTCTGAGCTAGCTTTTTTTGTATTCTTTAAAGATTTTATAATGGTTTCTTTCTCACTAAGCTTTTGAATAATTTCAATGATTACCTTAACTAAAACTAGTAGGTACATTGTCAAGCTTAGGTTACCAATATTTAGAGAATGTAAAGATGGGTTACCAAATTGAAAAGAAGTAAATATAATAAGGGCAATAAAAATGACAAGATATTGTAGATAAAGAGAAATGATTATGGTGTAAATAGAATATAAAACAAATAAGCCATTTTCCCCCCTTAATAGAAATTCTGGAATTAATTTATTGTTCACATAATAAGATGTCCCAATTACAACGGGTAAAAGGGAGGTAATAAAGTAAAATACTTTACCAAAAGAATGGCCCTTACTAACAAAAAAAGCAAATAATAATAGTCCAGCAAAAACCCAATACCAAGCCGTCTTTAAAAATCTAATAATTTTAAGAGTCATAAGTCAAAACTAAGAAATTAAAGTAGTTTTCAAGTAAATTATCGATAGATTACCTCCTTCGATACGGATTCTACCTTGATTGTAAGCAGCTTTTCAGTTTATCTTTGAGATGTTAATTTATTTATGAATCTGGAGATAAATACATCTCTTTAAAAATTAGAATTATGTTTGATATATTTTCACAAGGAGGTCCCTTATTTATGGGAATCCTTACACTTATTTTACTTTCTCTTATTGCTGTTTTTGTGGTATCTATTATTAAGAAAAGAGACGAGAAACAACTTCTGCTAACAATTCAATGGTTAAAATCATTAGGAGCTTTGGGTTTGGTTGTTGGAGTACTTGGTCAGTTAATAGGATTGTTTAGTGCATTTTCAGTAATTGAAACTTCACAAGGAATTTCACCAACTATGTTAGTAAGTGGGCTTAAAATTTCGTTAATAACCACACTTTATGGTCTAATAATTTACATTACTTATATCCTATTCTCAATGATTTTGAAGCGAGTTAAGTAAAATTATTTTTATGAAGTTTATCATTTTTGTCAACTTCTGAAAACCTAGAAGTATTTTCAGAGGTTGGTGAAAATAACTAATTTCTTATAGCCATTGTGATTTGGTCGTATTTTTCTTTTTTCAAGTCTATTTATTCATCTTTTTTTCTAGAGATAAAATAATAAATGAAAATAGAATTTCTATTATTCCGCCAATGAATCCAATTAAGTAAAATGGGGTATTAAAAAGAAATCCGCCAACTCCTGACAAAATTAATACTGTCCCAAAAATCCAGTAAACCTGCATTCCATAAATTGAAGAAAAGATAAAGTATCGTCCACCAATAATTAAGATCATGATTGAAAAAAACCAATTAGGACGAATCTGTAGTGATAAAAAGGCTATAAATAGTCCAATAAATAATAAAAAGGTACTTTCCAATGCAAGATGTGACAATGGGTTCCCTTTTTTATGTTTCCCAGACCCTTTCAAAGCCTTAGAAATTAAAATTCCTAGAGGATGAATGAGCATCCCTCCAAAAAAGAAAACCATCACACTAATTTGTTTTGTGCTAAGTAATGCAATAATTCCAGCGGTTAGCCATACAACTCCAGATGCAAAAGCCCCTGGGGCACCACCAAAATAGGAATTACGCATGTCTTCTTGTGCTTCTTTAAATTTCATTAGACCTTTTTATTAGTTTTTTTAATCGTTTTAAGAATAGCAATAAATTCAACACCTTAAGCTCACTTTATTGATAAACAATTACTGCTCATAGATGTACCAAATTATTTTTTAATTCGATTATATTTTTTTAGTGTTTTTATTAGCAAATCATGAGGAAGTGCATATGCGGTATTTCCATTTATTCCTTCCATTGTTTCAGCTGCTACCATTGCATTAATAATTGCTTCTTCAACAGCTTGCACAGTGGCCTCGAAAATTGGTGTAATCTGATCATTCGATATTGATTTCACAGTCGATGTTTCATCTCGATTAAATGCGTTTTCATTCGCAGTTGAGAACGCTAAAAAAATATCTCCTGAACCATTACTTCCTCTTCCGCCTACAATTCCAATTCCTAAAGGGATTCTTTGTGCAATTCTTTTTAATTGATGTGGTAAAAGCGGCGCGTCTGTTGCAACAACTACTATTATTGAACCATCACCCTCTTGTCTTCTTGATTTTGGAGGAGCTTTGTAGTTATAATTTAAAGTATCTTTTAATTCTATTCCAACAGGAACACCAGCGATTGATAAGTTTCTTTTTGCACCAAAATTTGATTGAACAATTGCTCCAACTGTATAGGTAGCCTCTTTAATTTTAATTACTCTAGATGAAGTTCCTGTACCCCCTTTAAACCCTAAACACATCATTCCTGTTCCTCCACCAACATTTCCCTCTGCTATTTTTCCACTTGAAGAATTTTCGATAGCCTCTAAAACGTGCTTTTCTTTTACATGAAATCCATAAATATCATTAAGAAATCCATCATAAGTTTCTGCTACTACTGGATAGGTATACCACCAGTTCTCTCCACTATACCAATCTGTATCAACAAACCATTTCAGTACCGCTTGTCTTACTGTACCAACACTATTAGTGTTTGTAATCATGACTGGTGTTTCTAAGAAACCTGATTCTGTTACCCATGTTGTACCTGTCATTTCTCCATTTCCATTAAGACTATACCAGTTAGCATAAACAGGGCTAAATTTTTTGGCTTTTCCTCTTGGGAATATTGCTGTCACCCCAGTTCTTACAGGTCCTTTACCAATGATGTTTTCTCCGTTTCCAGAAATAATTGTGCTGTATCCAACCTCTACACCTTTCACATCAGTAATGGCATTGAATTCTCCCGTTACGCCAACAAATGGAACACCTAAATCTCTTGCTCTTGGTTTTTGTCCGTAGGATTGAGAGTACATTAGGCAAACTAAAAAAACTATAAATATTCTTTTCATATTGATTAATTTTTAATGTAAATAACGTTCGTTTACAACGAATTTAATGATTATGCTAAAGGTATTACATTATTTCACAGGTAATTAGAGACCTTTTGGTAATGTCAATTCCCCCATTTAATGGCTTGCTATTGCTCATCTTATTCAAATAATGATATTCTATTTTTCAGGATTTAACCAAAGTAACTGTGCTCAATTTCTATAGTATTTTTTAATCCAGTGTTGTGTTAGCAATTCTGCAATTAGCTCATTAACACTAATTAACAAAATTAAATAATTAGTAACTGTACTAGATTGTATATTTGCACGTTCAAAGGAGATATGGCCTCATATTTATTGCTTGTCAATAAATTCATCTCTTTTACAAAATTATTTATTATTTAAAAAAAACATCAAGGCTTTGAAACAAAATAAAAGTAAAAGCCTTGTTTAAAAATGGTCAAATTATTTTTGTCTGCCATTTTTGTTCATTTCGATAACGTATGTGCATATTAACTTAATATTAAAACAATGAAAAAATATCTTTTAAGTATTGTATTTGGTGGTGTTCTTCTTGTAGGGTGTAATGCTACTAAAACCATAGGAGGAAAATCTAAAAAAAAGTCTGCAATAAACGTACCTATTGCGACTTCTCTTGATATAACAAAAGCTGCAAGCGATCTCGTACCAGTGACAATCAACCCCGGGAGATTTTCTCGTGAAACGGTAACGTATAGATTGCCAAAAGTAGTCCCCGGAACTTATTCAGTCAGTGATTTTGGAAAATACATTCAAGACTTTAAGGCGTTTGATTATAAAGGGACTGAGTTATCTGTGAATCAACTAGATGTTAATACATGGATTATTAATAATGCCAAGGAATTAGATTATATAACCTATAACGTAAACGACACATATGATATCGAAGTTAGAGGTGGTATGGGTAATGACACGCCTTTTTCTCCTAGCGGAACAAATATTGAACCGAATAACTATGTCCTCAACTTACATGGATTTATTGGGTATTTTGATTCTTTAAAAAATAATGAGTATCAGCTATCTATAACTGCACCTGTAAATTTTAAGAAAAGCACAGCATTACCGCAATTAACCAGTCAAGTGAGCAAAGATGGTAGTACCGAAGTTTCTACTTATTTTGCACCACGTTACTTCGATATTACTGATAACCCAATGTTTTATGGAGATCTGAGTATTGAAGAGTTTATCGTTGGTGACATAAAAATTGTTTTAAGTGTATACTCACCAAATAAAGTACATACTGCACAGTCTTTTAAAAAGACTATAGAAACCATGATGAAGGCACAAAAGGTGTATTTGGGTGATATTAATAGTACCGCCAGATATGATATTTATTTATATCTATCTGAGATGAAAGAAACCTCTCCTAAAGGTTTTGGCGCATTAGAGCATCACACTTCTACTGTTGTGGTGTTACCAGAGATGCTGCCACAAGAGAGTCTTTCACAATCAATGGAAGACGTTGTCTCTCATGAGTTTTTTCATATTATAACGCCTCTAAGTGTTCATTCTGAAGATGTACATTATTTCGATTATAATAATCCAACCTTTTCTAAACATTTGTGGATGTACGAAGGGGTAACAGAATATTTCGCAAATCTATTTAAGGTGGATCAAGGTTTGGCCAATGAACAAGAGTTTTATGATGCAATTATAGGTAAAGTAAACGGTTCATTAGCGATGGATGATTCTATGAGTTTTACAAAAATGAGTGAAAATATATTAGATGACCCCTATAAAAATCAATATCTAAATGTTTACCAAAAAGGAGCTTTAATAGGGATGTGCATTGATATTTTAATACGAGAAGAAAGTAATGGGAATAGAGGTGTTTTGTCCTTAATGAAAGAATTGTCTCATAAATATGGTAATAATAAACCATTTAATGATGACACCTTAATAGAAGAAATTATTACCATGACTTACCCGTCTGTTGAAAAATTCTTCAACACCCATGTCATTGGTAATACCCCAATAAACTACAATGAGTTTTTTGAAAAAATGGGATTACAAATTTCAGATGTTCAAAAAGAAAGTAATTATTTAATAGTTAATAATGCACCAATAGTAAGTGGTAGCAAAAGTGAACAAACAATCTTTTTTACTGAATCTGTTTCAAAGATTAGCTTTTGGGCAGAACAAGGGGTAAGAGCAAATGATGTAATTAAATCTATAGACGGTACGGCAGTGACCCTTGAAAACGCAAATACTGTTATGGGTCAAGTTTATGGCTGGAAGTCAGGTAGAGACATTGATGTAAGATTAGAAAGAGATGGTGAGGAAATTGTAATTAAAACAACCTTAACACCATCCTATACGATATCGAAAATCTTACAAGAAAATAAAAATGCTACACCAGCACAAAAAGAATTGCGACAAGCTTGGTTAAAAGGATAATTTTAAAGTAACTTTATTTAACGTCATATCTTGGTATGGTTGGGGCTTTGATTTTTTATTGCAATAGCACAAAAAATTATCCATAAAACAAATACCAACTCTATTACCCTTTGGTATAGTCCGATAAATTCAGAATTCGCGTTAGAAACTAATATGGATACAAATAAAATACTGATTACGCCCAATCCAATTGATAGTGAAGAAAACACTTTGTAGAGAGATTTTTTTAATCCTAATCCAATTAAAATTATTAAGATAGGAACAAATAGATAAGTTAATGAACCAATAAGATTATGAATCAGTTGGGAAGTACTAGGCTCAATTAATTCTTTGTTACAACCACTGTCACAGGGAAATATTGCCACTACTGTTGTAGCAAGTCCATAAAATATTCCGATTCCATAAAATCCTATTTTTACGAGGCTGGAAGATTGAAAATATCTCACTCCTAGAAAGCAGAATGAGGTGATAAGTAAACCACTTGGGATGAAACCGAATATTCTCAATATTCTTCCGTATTCAGTATCAATTGCATAGGATTCACTGATGTATTGACTAATGACACTGTAATTTTCAATTAAAACTCCACCCAAAATAGACGAAACTACAAAAAGACTTACTCCAAGTATTCCAATGAAAAAAGTAATTTTATTGTTCATTAACTATTATTGTTATCATCGAATGTGCGTTTGCAAAGATATAATCATTTGCTTTAGCTCGGTTCTATTATTCTAAATGTTAAGTTTATTCTCGGGTTTTTCACTTTTTTGGTTGGTGGCAATCGGTGAAGCCAATTTATTTGTGTTGTTCCTTTCATAACCAACAAACTACCTTTTTCTAAATAAACGCTAACAGTTTGTTTTGTTTTTTTATGTTTAAATGAAAATTTGCGTTCTGCCCCAAAACTTAACGAACCAACTGCACCATTTTTCTTTAAATCTTTTTCTCCATCACTATGCCAAGCCATTCCTTCGTCTCCATTATGATATAAATTAAGCAGACAAGAGTTGAATTTTTCTCCTGTCTTATTTTCTATAATTTCTTTGAGCTCTAAAAGTTCTTTAGTCCAGGGTAGAGCAGATTTTGTGGTTTTTGAGTACGTGTATTCAAATGGTTTATCTCCATACCAAGCCACTTTACGTTTTGTAATGATCAATTTTCCAAAAATGATTGCTTTGTCATTTTCCCATTGAATATTCTGTAATAATTGATCAAAATAATATTCAGATTGTTTTGTGTTCATTACTGAGCCGTAATAATTCACTTCTCCGTCAAAAGGTAGGAGATTGTTATCTTTTGAGGTATGAAATAAGTCCATTTTTATTATTCTTTCTAGTTTTCAATGCTATACAAGGTTTGGAAATACTCACAAACGATAATCATATTTTCATCAAACTTATCTCCGTGAGGTTCCATCTCCCGCTTATAGTATGCTTCGTGAACTATTTTCCAATACTTCAATGATAAATCTCCTTCTCCTTCTATCTCTGCAAATTCAGCGGTAATTTGATTGTACGGAATCTTTTTTATTTTAATGGTTTCAATTACGGCTTTCGCATCGCCATTCCAATTCGTTACAATATACTGGTCACCAACTTTAGGAAGTGTTTCACCATTTTTTTCATACCACCATAAAGAAGTTGCAGTAGCCTGCTTAATTCCTTTAACTACTAATTCAGCACAAGTATCAGCGTCTTTTTCATTATCACAAAAATAGAATGATAAAGGTGTTTTTTTTAGTCTATTATTTGGGTGGTCTTTTAAGAAAGCGTTCCAAAAGTCTTTAACTGATTTATGATTCTTTTTTATTTTTACCATACACCTATCATTACTGTCAACTAGTCAACTTCAACATAGTAAACACAAAAACTAAATTTAGCAAATACAAACCAAATAGAAAATCTGAGAGGTTATTTTAAAAAGGCATACGAGCAATGACATATACACGTTGTTGGCAGGAGTATTTATTTAAATGTTATCTGAATAGGCAAATGGTCAGATGGGAATAAATTATTTTTTCGTCTGTCATCAATATGCCGATATTCTTTTACTTCGATATTTTTGACTAAGATATAATCTATTCTTTTTTGTAAAAGTATCTCTGTATTAAATTGATTGAAAGTGCCAACTGGTCCGTAAGTTACTGTTCCAACACTATTGTAAGTGTCTTCTAGATTGACTTTAAGTAATTCCATTGGTTCGTCATCAGGTCCACAGTTCAAGTCTCCCATTACTATTACCTTCTTATTTGTAATCTTTTTATCTTCTATAATTTGCAATATTAATTCTGCCGACTTCTTTCGAGATATTTTGCCAATATGATCAAAATGACAATTAAAAACATAGAGGGTGTCCTTGGTTTGAATATCATAAAATTCACCAAATGTTACAACTCGTTTAAACGATGCATCCCAACCAATCGATATCTCATCGGGTGTTTTTGAAAGCCAATATGTTTTTGTTGAAATTAATTTTAGCCGTTCATGTTTATAGAAAATAGCGGCATACTCTCCCTTCAGTTTTCCATCATCTCTGCCAACTCCAACATAACTGTAATTACTTAAAAATGTATCAAGATACTTTACTTGCTTCTCTAAGCCTTCTTGGATTCCAAATATTTCTGGTGAATAATAATCTATAAGTTGTGCGACTTCATTTTTTCTAAATTCCCACCAATTTTCACCGTCATTCTCAGTGCTATATCTTATGTTGTAAGACATAATTGAAGTTTGACTTAAAAGAGTAAAAGGAATCAATAAAAAAATTATGTAACTGTGTTTTTTCATTTCTTGTTTTTGTTACTGCCAATGACGGTTTCCATGCCTCTCGTCCGATTTAAGGAAAGCTCTCCCATCAAATGTCTTATTGTGATGCGTTCACTAATAAGTGTGAGCAATCTGAGACTACAGACTGGTTCCATGCAATTGGCTTAATTTTATCTTTTATCTATTGATTAGTAATTACATATACTTCAAAAGGTTGTAAGCCACTAGAAGTTGGTGCAAGTGATATCGCTTTTATGATATTATCAATTTTTTCTTGAGGTATTTTTTGACCATTCATGGCCTCTGTAGCATAACGCCAGTTAAGTTTATCTAGTAATTCATTTTTTTAGTTTAATTCTTTCAATAAAGTATACGCTGCAAGTTTCCCTAATTCATTTGATACTAGTGGACTAGATCCAGTAATTAACTTCCTATCAACACACACGGTTTTATCCATTTTTATATTGATTAAATTAACACCGAGACTCTTTAATTTTTCACTTAGTCCATACGGCATTTTACCTGAGAGATAACCGAAAATTGGTGTTTTATTGGCAATCTGAGTTTAATCTCCAAAGTTTATAACCACCAAAGTCATTATCATTTATCATTATACCTCCATCACATTCAAATGAAACTGCCCGTGGGAATTCACCCCATGTTAAAATATCTCCATCAAATGTGTATGTATCAACACCTGGAATTCTATCTGTAGCATCTAATACATTAAAATCTGCATCAGTACAATAGTTATCCGCCGAGCCACAGTTTGCTGCATAAGATGTGTACACATTACCGTCTAAGAATTCATACATTGTATTGGCATATGTTCTGTCATCGGGAGCTGGAGACCATAGCCATTTACCTTCAACTGTGTAAGCTGGTAATGGGTTGTCTTCTGATTCATCATCACTACTACAAGCGAAGATTAATAAAGCGGAGGAGAGTAAGATTATTTTTCTCATAATGTTATATTGTTTTTATATTAAACATCCTAAAATCAGAAATTCCTAACTCAAAATTAAAAATAATTATAAAAACACCTTTTTTTCGCATTGGCTAACGGTTTGTGTATGATTTGTGGTGTTTTCTTAACAACTAATTTAGCAAATGCAAAACTATACAGAAAAAAACCGCGAGGATTTTCTTAAGTAGGCTCTAACTAGCCATTAATTATACACGGTGTTGTAGGACATTTAGTTAAATTAGTATTTAATCGATATGTTGTAACCTAATGTAAAAGGAACTGCTCTCCAATTGTCTTCGCTAGAGTATTTATGTTTTATTCCTGATGTACCTAGTCGACTGGAAATTCTAAATTGTCCATCTCCTTGATTGTCTACCCATTCAAGTGAAATAAAAATATCATTGTCAACAATAAGTTTATATTTTTCTAAATCGACAGTAAGTAATCCACTTTTACCAATGAAATCGACATAAATATTTTCTGTATTTATTTTTTTACTTGGAAGCCCATTCTTAACTGTATAAAAATTAAGGCGTAACTTGATTGATGCGTATGTGTTTAATGCTACATGAGTATTAAATTTTAATATGTGTGTTTGTTTTTTTGTAATGTTTATTTTTCTTCCAAGTTCGCTTCCTAGATTAGAGGAAAAACCCATGGTCACCGAAGTTGATTTGGTCTCACTGCCCAGTATTTTTTCTTTCCATTTTTTTTTGGACATAATAATTACTTCGTCCAAATTTTCAATGCTTTCCTCCATTTTTATATTCGGATTACTATTAAGAATCTTTTTTAAAGTTTTTATTTTGAAAATTAATGGTTTATAGCCCAATGAGCTAAACTTCACGGTGTCAATGTCAAGAGCGTTTTTCATATCAAGTGAGAAACTACCGTTTGATTTAGAAACTGTTCCAATCCCTTTTTTTAGTATTCCAATACTTACATACGGGAGAGAATCATTTGTATTTTTATCTAAAAGACGCCCTTTTATAATTGAACTTTGAGAGTAGCTAAAAACTGCTAAAAGCATAAAAATTAAAGTAAGTTTTTTTTGCATAATTTAATTTTAATTGGTGAACAAAAGTAAATTATGTTCGTATTTTCATTGTTAAATAAATAATAATTTTTTCATAATTAAAAGATAAAAATACTTTCTAACTCCTAGGTTAGAAATATTAAGTTTACAATTGAAGTAAAGAAGTTGTTGGTAATGTGCTACAACGGTTTTGTGTATGGCTCGTTGCGGAAAATCAGCTATGATTTTCCGCCGTAAACGAAAGATAGCAAATTGCAATGAATTCCGATTAGGAATTCAGCCGCAATGAGCTATACACGGTGTTGTAGCTCGTTTTTATTTCCTTTTTCAGTTAATATTAAATATCTATTTTTTCCAAATGTTAAAAAATAAAATGGATATAAAAATCCAATTACTACAATCCAGATCAGAAAGTTCAAGTCAGTATTGAGAGCGTATTTTCCTAAATAATACAATAACATTATTCCAAGTAAAGTTGGTAAAATCCATTTTCCGTATTTAAATCCGCTCAACTTCAATGTTTTTATTTCATTTTCTGTTAGATTCAGCTTTATTTTTGGACTTCTACACCAATCTATTTTCGCAAAAATTTCGTGTTCACAATTTTCAACTTCATATTCTTGAGTTTCCCCATCATTTATGGTTCCGACTTTTTCTCCGTTAATATAAATTCCGATTGCACGAGCTTTATTATTCCATTCAGAATTTCTCTCTATTCTAATTTTTGTCATCAAATTCAGTTTTTCTCAAATGTGCTACAACGGTTTTGTGTATGGAAAGTAGCAGATTAAATAGCTATATATTTCCGATGGATGAAAGATAATAAAAAAGCGCAAACCGAATGGCATGCGCTAATTCTGCTATTTTTTATACACGTTGTTAGGCATTGGCTTTTCTAACGCGAGTAGTATTGAATTTTTTGTTTAAATAATTTATTAAAATTCTAAATCTACAACTAAGTCAAACTCGTCATAAATGGCCTTGTCTTTTAATCCGTCAAAGAAACTTGTAGAGCCATATCTTACATCGAATTTTGTTCTATCTATTTTTAGTGATGCATTTGCTTTGTTCCCATAAACTGATAGATCAAACGAAATGGATTCAGTCTTTCCTTTAATAGTGATGTCTCCAGTGACTTTATATGAGTTTTTACCCGTTGATTTAACTTTAGTAAAGCTAAGTGAAGCTGAAGGAAACTTTGTAACTCCAAAGAAATCATCAGATTTTAAATGCCCTTCTAATTTTCCTTTGTACTCACCTTCTAAATCGGTTACTAAAATTGTGGTCATATCTATTTCAAAACTTCCACCAGTTAATATGTCTTTGTCAAAATTTAGATGACCAGATGTAATTGAGATGATACCTTCATGAGAACCAGTTACTTTATAACCTTTCCATACCACTTTACTATTGTCTACTTTAATGTCTTTTTTATCTCCCTCTAGTGTTGTGAAAGAAAATGTCATAAATGCTACCATTACTACTGTAGCTATGTTTTTAATTGAATTTTTCATTTTTGTTAATTTTAAATTATTAGTGGTTTAAATTATGCTCCGTAGTAAAATTTTTCTTTTATTATTTTTCCGTCTTTCCAGTCTTGTACAGCAACTTGAGTGTAATTTTTAACGCCCCAATCTTTATGTGTATAATCAAAATGCCACTCTACCATAGTTGTGTGTTCTCCAACGCTAACTTTTAAGGGCTGAGCACCTCTAAATTCTGTAATGGCTCCAAAAAAATCTTCTTCTCTTTGTCTGTTTGCTGCTTTTCCTTCTACAGCCGGATTGTCATTTTCTTGCATTACGACATCGTCATGATAAAATTGATCAAAAGCTTCTAAAGCTTTTCCTTCAAGTATCATGTCATTAACTGTGCTAATTTTTTCTAATAATGTATTCATCTTTTTTTTGTTTTAAATATTATGGTACAAATATCCAAAACAATAGAATCTCAGAAAATGAAGTAGATTATGAAATAATGTTAATCTAGATTAACATCTATTGATTTTGTATGATTTGGCTTTTAATTTTACTTAAAAACTCTTTGGTAACACCTAAATATGAAGCAATCATATATTGAGGGACACGCTGATCAATTAGCGGATTTGATTTTTTAAAAATTTGGTAACGTTCTTTAGCACTAAGACTAAAATTTCTAATAATACGTTTTTGTGAAGCGACAAAAGCACGTTCTATAATCTTCCTAAAAAGACGTTCGAGTTTGGGTATTTCTTTATATAACTCTTCTAGGTTATCGTAGGTGAATTGAATAAGTTGAGTGCTTTCTATACACTGAACGTTAAAGTCTGCAGATGTCTGAGTAATAAAACTTCCTAAATCTGATGTCCACCAATCTTCAATAGAGAACATAACTATATGTTCTTGGCCTTCTTTATCCACATAAAATGTTTTTGTACATCCCGAAATAATGAAATTGGCACTTTTGCAGACATCTCCTTGTTGAACTATATACTGGTCTTTAAGATAATTTCTATGAACTATCTTCGAAAACAAAATGGTTTCCTCTTCAGTAGTTAAGTTGATGAATTTATTTATGTATTCTATTAAGGGTTGATTATTCATTGGTATTTTCAGCTTATGCCTAACGTATGGATAAAGACAATTGTCTTTATTCCCATTATGTTTATTCCTACGAATCTAGTGGAATTTTATTCGAATTAAAAGTGATTCTAGCTACGAGCTGAATAATTATTTATTCAACCTTACCTGGTTCTAGTTTCCCAAAATTATCTTTGGGATTGAGCCAGAGATTTTTTTCTGAAATAACATACTTTTTCTTCTCCTTTTTTTCTGTTGCAAGTGGAACTAGTATAATTTTATTTAATATGAGATTTTTAAGATATCGTATCACTTATTATATTTTTTATTTACGGCGGTAATACTTTTTTAAACAAATGTTTAAAGTATTGGAATTCCGTTTGAAATTGTTGAGATTGGAGCAATACCATAAACTTCTTTTGTGAAATTCACAAGATTAGGATGGTTCTCAATACCTTGCCAAAATTCAGATTTCAAATAATAATTGATTGCCTCCTTACTTTTAAAATGGTATACTCCCCCAAATACTCCAGTATCAGTATTTCCAATAAAGGATTTTCCTATAAAACCTTTAATTTTTTCAGATGTAAAATTTGGTGCCACATCTACTCCTAATTGATAGTGCTGATCAAGAGTCATATCCTTTAAGTTATACTTTACAACAAGTAAATGCATGCCCGCTGCATCATCAGGATTAGATGATGTTTTTCGATTTGCCCATATACCGTTTGATTTATTTGAAAATGATGGAACAGCATAAATATCTTTGGTAAAGTTTACTAAATTTGGATGTGCCTCAATTCCTAGCCAAAATTCTGAAGTTATGTATCTTTCAGCAGCTTCTTTAGAGTTAAACTGGTAAGCGCCGCCATAAACTCCAGTATCAGTATTTCCAATAAATGATTTACCGATGAGCCCTTGAATTTTTTCTGGTGTAAAATTTGGTGCTACATTTGCTCCAAGTGCAGAATGTTCTTCAACACTCATTTCTTTGAGCTTATAGTTAACAATTAACATATGAGGAGTTGACGGATTTTTTTGTAAACTTCCGTTTTGAGAGGCTTCAATCATTGAAGCATTAGCTTCACTTTCAGATTTCTTTTTATTATTACATGCTACAAATAAACTTGTTGTTATTAAAAATATAATTAGTTTTTTCATTTTTTTAGTTTTGGTTAACGAGAATTATTCATAAAATTAAGGTTTAAAATAAATAAATTTTTTTAAACAATTATTATTGGGAATAAAAAATGGAGCCAAAGGGAGTGAAGTCGAACTATTTTGGGGAGGATTTGGAAAAATTGCAGAAATTTAAACACACAATGTTCCGGATCTGAAGCTTAGGGAGGATTTCGTTGGTTAAGTCTATGATTTATATCCATTGTTGGTAAACGTTTTTTTTGGGCGGTCTCTTTTACTTGTCTATAATTTAGAATTTATATTTATAATTTTTAAAAACTTGATTCAAATAATTCCATCAGGTCACTTACGCCCAAAGTGAACCATAATATCAAGATGATTAAAATCACTTTCATAATGATTGGAAACTTAATGCTATATTTTACTTTAAGATACGTGCTAAATGGTGGAAGATATACTGTGGAAAGTAAAACATATATCAATCCAGGTACCGGATGAATAAGAAAAATGTTTAGCACACCGATAGAAAAAAATATTATGCAAAAAATCCAACTATATGTGTTCCAAAGTTCTGTTTTATTATGAGACAGGTTCTTCACTATTTTCTTGTTTTAAATTTGCACCAACTATGTCTTGAGCATCAATGGTAAATAAAATGATAAATAAATACTAGGAGTACATATTTTATCCTAATCATTTTAATTTCTTATTAAACCCTGTCCTTCAATCCATGGTGCTCCAGCGTTATTCAAAGCACTTTCAAGCTCCGGAAGTGTAGAATTTACAATAGGAAATAGCTTTGTTTTTACTTTTTTAAGTTGACTTTGAACACGACTTAATAAAGCTTTATGTTCATCTGTTGGTCCATAGGTAGTCCCTAATGCTGTCCAACCTAAAGAATTCCCATCACTTGCTGTCGGATTTGTTCGTGACCCAATTTCATCTTTTATAGGATCTCCGTGAAGTTCTTTATCAATATCTAATAAGGCAATTTTAACATCATTTAATTGCTTAAATAATACATCAGAGGGAGACGTTGCCTTGTTTAGTGCTCTTAACATGGCATCAATAATCTGTTGACTTCGTGATAATTCAATGTTTGTTGAAGTTAAATCTTGTTGAAATGCAAAAGCAGCATCTCTAAAGGCATCTATTTCTTTGTAGGATTTTCTAGGTAAAGCACCATCAAACAACGGTTCAACACTAAATGATTCTGGTTCTTGTAACACTATATTAACACCATTTACTCGTTTAACCAAAGTAACCGTATAAGTTCCTGGTGTTACCATGACTCCTCCTCCTCTAAAACCACGACGACCCCCCGGAGTCTTTAATCGTTCTCCGCTTTTATTTGGATAGTTTAATTGCCAATTTACTCTGTTAAAACCCTTTTTATTTGTGCCTTGTACTGTATTTACTACGTCACCATTTGAGTCTTTAATAATTAATACCACTGAAGGACCATCTTCTCTGTTTTCCTGCTCTAGGACATCCCAACCTGGGAACTTAGCATCACCTTTTTTCTCATTTGATTTTCTAATATCTCTTTTAGATTTGATCTTATCTGCCATATAATAAGTGAAATTAGCACCAAATGGAGGGTTTTTCCCAATCCATTCTGCATCACCTTGACTACCAACTCTACTGTGTTGGCGATACCAATGTGCTGTTTTTATGGGAAACAAGGTGGCAGGATTTGACATCATACTTTTATTAAAGTTACGTAATGGCGTAATATCATCTAGTATAAAAATACCTCTACCGAATGAACCAGCCACTAAATCATTTTCACGTCGTTGTATCGTAATATCTCGTATTGGAATCGTTGGCATTCCACCTTCTAATTCAACCCAGTTTTTACCACCATTTGATGTGAAGTATACGCCAAATTCAGTAGCAGCGAATAAAAGATCTTTTTTAACGTGATCCTGCACTAATCTCCAAATTAAGAGTTTACTTGGTAAATCTCCATTCATCAAACTCCAAGTTCGTCCCTTATCATTACTTTTTATAATGTACGGATTGTAGTCACCATTTTTATGATTATCTAATGCAGCATATACAATATTGGCATCGAAAAGATCTGCACGAACATCATTTACAAATGGCGTAGAAGGCAATCCCTTTATTGAACTTAAAGAAATTTTTCTCCAATTTGCACCTCCATCTTCTGTTATTTGAATTAAACCATCATCTGTTCCTGCATAAATAAGTCCTTCTTGCTTTGGTGATTCTGCCAATGAAGTAATGGTATTATAGTTTGACATTGCTTTTAAATCCCAAGCATTATCCCAACTTTGTGATGTACCATAATATGGAAACGTCATTCTGTCTTGATTTAATGTTAGATCACCAGAAATAGGCTCCCAAGCATCACCTCTATCTTCTGATTTCCAGACACGTTGAGACGCAAAATAGAGTCGCTTAGGATTATGCGTACTAACTACAATTGGAGCATCCCAATTAAATCGCTCGTGAGGATCGTCCTCTCTCGCTTGTGGTTGAATATAAACAGTTTCTCTTGTTTTATGATCTATTCTCCATAAAGCACCTTGCTGAAACTCACCATAGCTGATGTCTGGATTCCCTGGCTCTGTTGCAGTTTGCGCACCATCTGCACCGAGTGTTTTCCACCAATCTGCACTTGCAATACCGTCTGAACTAATCGTTCTTGACGGACCACTGTGAGATCCATTATCCTGTGTGCCTCCATAAACATTATAGAATGGCATAGCATCATCTACTGCAATTTTGAAGTATTGTGTAATTGGTAAATTTCTAACATATTTCCAGCTATTTGTACCATCAAAACTTTCATATAAACCTCCATCAGTTCCAATTAACAGATAATTAGGGTCAGATTTTTTAAATACCAATGCATGGCTATCACTATGCTGATTTGATCTACTCATTCTTGTGAAGGTTTTTCCGTGATCTTTTGATATTAGTGCACTATTATTCATAAAAAATAGTGTTCCTTCATAATGTGGTGACGCGATTATTTCTTGATAGTAATGTGGGCCTGTTCCTCCAGAGACAGCATCAGATTGTTTTGTCCATGATTCACCTCCATTAGAAGTCATAAACACACCACCTTTTGTTCTATCTAACTCAATTACAGCATAAAGTACATCTGAATTAAAAGGAGACATTGCTAATCCTATTTTACCAAGATTTGAACTAGGAATACCGCTTTTTAGCTCTTTCCATGTTTCCCCTCCATCAATACTTTTATGAAGTCCTGAGCCTGGTCCACCTCCAAGATAACCAGCTACCGTCCTGTGTCGTTGCCATGTTGCTGCATATAGTACATCTGGATTGGTTGGATCTATAAGCATATCTGTTGCACCAACCCATTCTGAATCTCCTAAAGTACGCTTCCATGTTTTTCCGCCATCTTTAGTTTTAAAAATACCACGCTCGCCTCCTTTACTCCAGAGTGGACCTTGGGACGCTGCCCAAACCACATCTGAATTTTCTGGGTGAATAATGATCTTTGAAAGATGCTCAGAATTTTCTAATCCCATATTTTTCCATGACTTTCCGTCGTCATGACTTACATAAATACCATCACCAAAACCTACGTGGCGACCACCTACATTTTCACCTGTTCCCAACCAAATAGTGCTTGGTGTATTAGGGTCTATCGTGATACATCCTGTAGAATATACTTTTTGATTATCAAAAATTGATTTCCAAGTTGTTCCAGAATTCATTGTTTTCCAGACACCACCAGAACCTACGGCAACATACCATATATTTTCGTTTTCTGGATGAATAGCAATATCAGCAATTCTACCAGAGGTCATTGCAGGGCCAATATTTCTAAATTTTAGTCCACTAAAAGGGTTTTTAGCTTTTTTTTGGGCATTTAAATTAAAAGTTATACTACATGCGAATGCACAAAGTGCAACAATTTTGAGAATTTTTTTCATGTTTTTGATTCGTTTAAAGTCGGATACTTATTCTAAAGACTGAATAAAAATAAAGTAATTTAAAATTATTAAAAAAAAATATTTCTAAAAATTTTATTAAGTATTTTTCCTTTTCTTTATCAAAGCTAACGAGTTCCTGTATAAATTCGTTACTATTTATTCGTGTTAAATTTAGCAAATTGATCACAGGTATAAAACCCAATAGGACTTTCGTAATTAGGTTATTATTAGTAATGAATTATTATCGTTATTGTAAGTGTTTTATGCTTGTGAATTATCGATAATTGCTACAATTCTCAATGGTGCCCCACTTCCTTCTTTAATTTTCATTGGTAGTGCAATTATTTCAAATCTAATACTTGGTAATTGATTTAAGTTAGTTAAATTCTCGAAGACAGGAATGTTTTGAGATAGTAATATAACATGACTTTCAAAATATTCAGATTGACCATAATCAATACTTGGTGTATCAATTCCAATTGCATTTATATCTCGTTGTTCAACTAACCATTTTGCCGCTTTTTTAGACAGCCCAGGAAAATGTAGTTTTTTAACTGCATCTTCTCCACGTTCGTCCGTTCCCATGTATTTAATTTTATCGGGATAGTATTTTGAAAACCCTGTTTCTAATAAAATAATACTTCCATTTGGAATTTTGATTCTCTCACTATTTTCCCACTCTAATAAATCATCAATTTTTATTAAGTAGTCTGGATTATTATGTGTTTTTGAGGAAACATCAATTTTGATTGCTGGTCCGATTATTTTTTCTAGTGGAATTTCATCAACTGTTTGGCCTTTTTCTGCAAAATGAATAGGCGCATCTATATGGGTTCCACCATGTTCAGCAGTACTAAAATTATTTGCACAATAATAAAACCCTTTATCTGTCTCCCCTTTAAAAACAGTGTCTAACTCGAATTCTTTTGCTGTAACCCAATATACCGTCTCGTCGGAATAGGCGTGGGATAAATCTATAAGTTTATCGTCTGATGTATTACTTTGAATTGATTGATTAGAATCTGATGAAGTGGCCTGTTTTTCACTACATGACAATAATGAAAGAAGGAATAATAGAATTGAAAAACGTCTCTTTTTCATTTATGTAATTTTTAATTTCTACATGCTTTATAGCCATTGTTGGCAACAGTTTTTATTTTTTAATATCCGATGTGTTTTTTGACTTCAATTTTCTTTTTCGTACAAGTAAGTTCTGGTCTGTATCCTCCTTCAACATAATGTTCTGAACATATCGCGTCATTTAAAGAGTAGACACAAACTTTAAAAGTTCCTTCACCCTTATTTTCAAATCCGAAAGAAACTATTTTATGATTTTCTAAGTCGTCTGAATTCATTGCCTCAATATTCCCATTTGCTTGAAATTCAATTTTTATTATACCAGCCTTATCAAGAACTTCAAGATTAACTATTACATCATCTCCTTTTCCCAATTTAAGAGTTCTGTTGTCACTTGAACACCCCGTTAAAATTGAAATTGTTAGTATCAAGAAAAGTTGTTTAAGCATATTTATTTTTTCTAATTGTTGCCAACGGTCTCGTATAACCGTCAGTTATGGATTTAAAGTTACTGTTTTTCGGTTAAGTATTGACGCTTGCAATTCCGAGTGGATTCGGACGTAGTCGAATCCGCCGGAATTGCGGTTATACATTGTTGTAGCTAGTTGTATTAACATTAATGTTTATCTTGTTTAAGAACAGTAATAGGAGTTCCTTCGACTCCAGCATAAAACACAATTATTTCTGCAGGAACCGTTCCTGAATTTTCCCCATAATGCCACGAATTAACAAGTTCAACAATTGGATCGCCTGCCTTAAGGTTTAAGGTGTCATTATCTTTACTAATTACTCTTAAACTACCTTTTAATAAAACACCAGCATTAATTTCTGGATGTTTATGCAAGGGTAATTTTGTTTCAGGAGGAATAATTATTTTTAAAATAGTTATTTCTGGTTTACCATCAAGATATTTTGGGAGTGCTTTTCCATTCCAACTCTGAGTTGTTTTGGCTAATGTAGTAACTTCAATTTGAGAAATTTTGTTTGATTTACAACCAATTAAACAAATTATTACAAAACAGAAATGGACAATTGTTTTTTTCATGACAATTAATAATTTAATAAGAAAGTGATTCCTTTTTAAAATTAGATACAACGGTCTCGTATAACCGTCAGTTACGGGTTTTAGGTTACCGTTTTTCGATTAAGCACTAACGCTCGCAATTCCGAGTGGATTCGGACGTAGTCGAATCCGCCATAATTGTGGTTATACATTGTTGTAGCTAGTTTATTATTCTTTCAACTCGTTAAATAGCGCTTCTCCATTAAATTCAACTTTTGAAATATGTCTAACACTATTATTCCAATCGAGTGGTGTCCAATACTTAGGATATTTTACGGTAATAGAATTTCCTATTAGCTTTTCTCTCAGATTATTTAATGCCAATCCATTTTCCAGTCCTCTATTGATATAAAATCGACGTCCACTATTCTCCATCACGAAAACAATATCATTTCCTTTATTACTATAAATTTTAGATACAATTCCATTTTCAGCGATTGCTTTACTTTCAGACACTATAGGTACAGGTCTGAAAATCAATATGGCAATAATCAAAAAGATAGAAAGGGAAATAATCAGAAAATATTTAGTTATTTTTTTCATAATTTGATTTTTTATATTATTGCCAACGTTTTGTATATGGACAGTAGGGCAGGTTTGAAGCACTTCACTTTCGGATTACCACTTAGCCAAAACAAACGTTTTACTTTTAATTTTCTTTTTGTTAAACGTCAAAACTTTGTTTTGGCGTTGCCTGCTCAAATAACAGGACTTCAATTTGTCGCTAATTGCCCTATTGGCTATACACCTTTTTGGCAACTGGCTTTTTTAGTTAGTATTATTAAAGATCAATCGGGTCTTTCAGGAATATAAACAACATCAACTTCTATATTATTTCCATATGTTATTACTATTGAACATAATACAGAAACACTTTCCCCATTTTGGGTAGCAGGTTTCATCACAGGTGTTTTTCTAAGCAATCTTAAGATTTCTGCCTGAACAGTTACTTCTGAATCCCTCACTTTCATACCAGTTAAATTTCCTTTTTCGTTGATTATAAAAAATGCTTCTACCTGTTTTGGCTCTGAAAGATTTAAATCTTTAGATACACTCAAGTTAAACTCTCGCTTAATAAATGCCGATACTTTTTCATTAAAACATTCTCTTGTTTCTTCTATTGAGAGATCTTCACAACCATTATACACGGGGGCAAGTTCTACATCTTTTAATATCATACTATTGTCAGTAGTATAAGTTGCTAAACCGTCATCATACGACACAATGCTACATAAACTTAATAAAGCTTGTTCTTCAACTTCTGTCATATTTCCTTGTGCCATCACTTGTTCCTGAACAGCATTTATTTTCGTTATTAAATCACTTTCTGTGTTCTTTAACGAGTTGGATTCTTCCTTACAAGAAATGCATAATAGAACAGTGAAAATGGTTGAGAGGATCATTAGATTTTGGAATTCAAATTTTGTTTTCCTGTGAAATTTGTATTTCATAAGTTTTGATTTTATTGCTTGTTGCCAACGATTATTGCAAAAGTGTTGTTTTACTAAAATAGTTAAAATGTGGGAGAGGGCTTGAACGGGGTGGTGAGGGTTACTGTTTGCACCTTGTTAGCAACAGTTACTATTTGATGGACAACACGGTTCTTCGTTCAATTTAGATAGTTTAACTTTTTGTTTTTTGACTGGAATTTCACATTTGTCTTTTGCCAAACAATCGGTTTGTTTTGAAGCCAGAAAAAAACGGTCTCTGTAAAAATCAAGTCCAAATTTTTGAATAGTATCTCCCTGATATTCAACTTCGATTTCTAAATCCTCAATTCCTAAAATACTTTCTGAAAGATTAATGATATCTAATAACTTTTCTGGATGTAATCTGTGATCATAGTCATTTGCATTCCATAGTTGGAAATTTACGACCTTCTCGTTTCTTACAGTTCCACCACAGTCAATAAAATCTTTAGTGATTTGCCCAACTTCGGTAACATGAAAGTGATTAGGTACTAATTCGCCATTTGGTAATTCGAAACTAATGGTTTCTAAATTTTCTAAAACTGATTTAATCTCTGATAGTTTCATGATTTTATTCTTTTATTGTGTTTATATAATTAATGTTTAATTCATCAAATTATTTTAGAACATTAGTTTTTATTGTTGCTAACGGTTAGTATATGAAAAGTAGGCGATTACGAAGCAAGAAACTTTTGGTTAAGCAATTAGTTTGATACGAGCCAATAGCCATGAATTTACTACTATTTCGCCTATTTTTTTATATACATTGTTATGCACTTTTATTCTTTATCTCAATCCATTTATGTCATATCGTGACACAAAATTCCAAACCAATTCAGATGTGTTCTGACCTTGAAAAGTTGCGCTAAACCAAACATGGTCTCCACCAATATATTTGTAATGCTCAACAGAAACTGAGCTATCTCCCTGATCATAAACATAATGTTCAATATTATTGTCACTTGTTTCGGTTGGGGTAAAAACTGTATTATTAAAATTAATCCAATGGTCCAACGTACTTTGGGCAGAGTTATAGTCACTACTCCCATTGTAGGGGAGAACGCCATCAGAAGTTCCATGAAGATGTATTACCGGCATAGGATGACTGGTAGGTCCAGTACAATCTAACATAACTCCCGAAACAGATGCTACCGCAGCAATTAAATCACTTTTATAGTTCGCAAGTCCATACGCCATCATGCCTCCGTTTGAGTATCCAGCAGCATAAATTCTCTCCATATTTACATTATACTGAGATGAGATTTCAGTTATCATGGATTCAATAAATCCAAAATCATCAGCATTACTTTTATTGTCTGGTCCTAATGGACAAGCATTCCAATGAGATAAACCATCTAAACAACTACCTTGAGGATAGATTAAAATAAAATTGTCAGCTTCTGCCAATGAGCGCATATCTGCTTCTTGCATATAATCACTAGCATTACCACCAAACCCATGAAAATTCAGCATTAGTGGAACAGGAGATGTTCCGTCATAAGAGTTTGGTATATACAATACATATTCTCTGTTGAGACCGTCATGAACTATAGTCTGTGCATTAGTATTTGAGTAACATTCCTCTGGATTTTTATTATCATCTTTATTACAACTGCTTAGAATTAACAATAAAATAGTAAATAGTAAAATTGCTTTTTTCATTATACAGTTTCTTTAATTTTTTTTAACGCCTATTTCTTTTTGTTATTGTTCATAACGGTTAGTATATGGCAAGTAGGGCAGTAGAAAGTAATTCACTTTCAGATTTGCTCTGAACCAAATTTTTATATTTTGTTTTTAACTTATTCATCTTAAAAGCCAAATTAAAAATTTGGTGGTGTT
>Ga0206131_10002024_pt1 | contig 25166 bp, 21 predicted proteins | sample Helgoland_Spring_FD_148636 | JGI IMG/M metagenome (GOLD analysis project Ga0206131, IMG submission 148636) | Pelagic subsurface seawater microbial communities from Kabeltonne, Helgoland, North Sea - Helgoland_Spring_Bloom_20160517_1 | ecosystem: Environmental > Aquatic > Marine > Epipelagic ...
TGCCAGGTCTTCATCGAAGGTGATGGCGCAAACGAATTCCGCGACACCTTCTACTTCGGAGCAGGCGGCCCAGTATTGGGATGCACAGACGACACGGCCTGTAACTACAACGAACTTGCCACAGACGATGACGGCACATGTGAATTCCCGCTCGACCTCTATGGCAGCGCCAATGTGGACTGCGACGGCAACTGCCTCAATGACACCGATGGCGACCAAGTGTGCGACGAGGACGAAGTGCCTGGTTGTACCGATGAGACAGCATGCAACTACTCTGCTGCTGCAACTGACGACGACGAAAGCTGCACCTTTCCAGCCGCCGACAACTTGGACTGCGACGGCAACTGCTTGAACGACTCCGATGGTGACCAGGTGTGTGACGAGGACGAAGTGCCTGGTTGTACGGATGTGACCGCTTGTAATTATTCAGACGCTGCCACGGACGACGATGACAGCTGCACCTTTCCAGCCGCCGATAACTTGGACTGCGACGGCAATTGCTTGAATGACGCTGATGGAGACTCGGTGTGCGACGAAGATGAGGTCGATGGTTGCACAGATGATGGCGCTTGCAACTATTCAAACGCGGCTACAGAAGATGATGGCTCCTGTGAATTCTCTACATGTGCCGGATGTACAGATGCTTCTGCCTGCAACTATGACAGCAGCGCGACCATCGATGACGGTGGATGTACGTTCGTTGATGGCATTTGCGACACCTGTGAGGACGGGATTGTTGTGGACAACGATGCGGACGACGACAGCATCTGCGATGCCGATGAGACTGCGGGTTGTACAGACCCTGAAGCTTGCAATGCAGGCGTGTTTTCTGACGTGGACAACACACTCTGTACCTACCCTGATGGATACCCTTCCAACATTGTAGACTGCGACGGCAACTGCCTGAATGATGCAGACGGGGACGGAGTGTGCGATGAGAATGAGGTGCCCGGATGTACCGATGATGCAGCCTGTAATTACGACACCCCTGCAACCGATGACGATGGCTCTTGTGAGTACCCCATCGACATCTATGGTTTGGACTATGTCGACTGTGATGGCGCCTGCTTGAACGACGAAGATGGAGACCTGATCTGTGATGAAGAGGAGCTTGCTGGCTGCACCGATCCTGAAGCATGCAACACGGGTGACTTCAGCGATACAGACGACAGCCTCTGCACTTATCCTGACGGATATCCTTCTAACATTGTCGATTGCGATGGAAATTGCCTCAATGATGCCGACGGAGACTTGGTGTGTGACGAGGAAGAAGTCGGCGGTTGTGACGACGAAACAGCGTGCAACTACTCTGCCGATGCTACCGACAACGACGGCTCTTGCACATTTGCTGACTCCGGATACGATTGTGATGGAAACTGCTTGGCAGACGCTGACGGAGACTCTGTGTGTGACCCCTTCGAAGTGGAAGGCTGCCAGGAAGAAGGCGCCTGTAACTTTGACCCAGCTGCGACAGATGCTGCTCCATGTGAGTACCCTGTCGACCTCTATGGTCTGGACTACGTTGATTGTGATGGCGGTTGTTTGAACGACCTCGATGGCGATGAGATCTGCAACGAGGACGAAGCCCTTGCGGTCACCGGTGGAGCAGTGGAAGTCGCTTTGAGCGATGGTGCACCCATCGACAGCAGCGTGGCCCTGCTGAATGATGCTTTGGACAGTCCTTCCGATTTCCTCGTTGAAGGTTTGATCCTGTCAGGAAACGGAGACCTGTTGGTCCCCGCCAATATGGATGAGGATTGTGGGTCCATTTTCTTGCCTGTAAACGACGCGTGGGACGATGCAGGTTACAACCTGAATGCCCTTTCACAAGAAGTGCTGGGTGACCTCATTGTGGGCCACGTATTTCCAGGCCTCTGTGAGCTCATGACCGAAGGTGCTGTGTACAGCAACTATTATGGCGAAGAGTTCACCTACACGGAAGCTGAAGGAGATGCCCGCTTGGTCAGTGCCAATGGGAATGCTTACGTCATTCTGCACGGTGCTTACCAGTTCAACAGCGACAGCTACTTGTACGCCATCGACAGGGTCATTCCCTTGGAGAGCGCCGACCCTTGCTTGGGCTGTGCCAACTTGACCATTGACGGTGACCTGGGTGACTATGAGGTTGAATGCGAGGGAGACTTGGTTGCGGCTACTGCTGCTGCTGCCACAGGATTTGCCTGTAACGACCTCGAGTTGGACAACGTGGTGACGGTGAAAAACCGCACGGACGGTCGGAACCAGATCTGCACCGGTGGCGGAACCACGCAGGCGTGGAACGCCATTACGGCGGGTGACGATGCCAACTTTAACAATGGCCCCGATGCCTTGCTGCAGTTCTACGACATGAACGGCGACATGAGCGCTGGCCATTACTTCATCGAAGACGCTGCCAATGGTGGGGTGTCTTTCGAGCAGTTCGAAAACGGAACCGCCCTCATGCAGGGTACCGTTATGGACAAGAACGACAACGACCTCCGCTTGGAGATTCACCTCTTCTTCGAAGGCCGTGCGGTCGGCGCTGACTGGGCGGGCGGATTTAAGAACGACTACGGTTGTGCAGTGAATACGGATCTCTGGACCATGTACACCCTCAACAACGAAGCCTCTTACGCCGAAGGCGGACCAGGCGCTTGGGACTTTGGAACATTGATTCACTTCAACCACCAGCCTGCCAGTGAATACTTCGGTTTCCAATTGGGTGATGGTGCCAACAACCACAATTGCGAGGACAATGGATTCTCCGGTTGGTTCAGCTGGTCTGGATCGATCGCTGGAGAAGATGCCGCCGGCTTCGCTGGTGACGTCATTGCGACCCTCGAGCCTAGCTGTGATTTGCCTACGAATTGCATGGAGGGTGAGTACGTGGAGTTCCACTACATCGCGTTCGACGACCAGTGTAACGTGGCGACTGAAATTGTCCAGACGGTGACCCGCAACGACATGACGGCTCCCACTTATGTTTCTGGTGGAGAAGACCTCACATTGACTTGCGATGAAAGCGAGCAGTGGTTGATCGACAACCCTGCTTCGGACGAAGTGGTGCTGTTCACCGACAACTGTGACGACAGCGAGTATGGATGTGCCGCAGGATTTGATCCGAATACAAGTGGGTTTGCCGACGGCAACACCGTGTATGTGTGCGTTGAATTGGTCGGACAGACCACGGATTCCTACACCGCCAGCAGCTGCCGCGTATTGAACCGCACATGGATAGCCACGGATTGCTTCGGCAACCAGACCTATCATGTTCAGGCGATCACCATCGAAGACAACACGGTCCCAGAAGTGATGGTGACAGCGCCTTCAGGATTGACGCTCAACGTCAATGGTCTGTGTTACGTAGACCTCGACCCCTCTAACACGGGTGTTGCCGTCACGGATTACGCTGACAACTGTGACTTGGCCGATACCGGCCTGGATTACAGCGATGCAGTGGTGGACAGCATCAGCACAGGTTGCTACAGCATCATCCGGACATGGACGGCCATGGCAACGGACAGCTGTGGAAACGCCACGGTCGAAACAGACGACCAGCGCATTGACATTGAGGATGCGATCGCGCCTTCATTCCTTGCCAACGGTGTCGACACACTCGAGTGCGACCTCTGGCAGGACTGCTCCTATGAGTACCTGAACAGTGTGGGTCTGATGACCGTCATGGACAACTGCGAGTTGAGCCACGTGGACGTCGAGTGTACCCCACTCTCCGCAGGTTGCTGGGACGATTATATCATCGACTACACAGCCACCGACATGTGTGGAAACGTCTCAACGTTCCAGCAGATTGTGGTGGTAACCGACCGCACACCCGCTGAGTGGACGTTGGCCTCTGCAGATTACACCTTGCAGTGCGACGACGCGAGCCTCACAGGTTTCGTGCAGCACGAATTGGGCCACTTCTACGCCGTGCCGGAGTTCACTCCTGGTGATGGCATGCATGCTGAGGCCATGGACAACTGCGACGCTGAGGCGGAAGTCAGCTATGAGGATCTGATCCTGACTACCCTTTGCACGCAGGAGTACACCATCAAGCGTACGTATTCCACGACCGATTGCTCTGGCAACTATGCGGAGCACATCCAGTACATCACGATTGAGGACACAACCGCGCCTGAGTTCACGGCTTTCCCCGCAGACGAAACGGTAGAATGCGATGCCATTCCTGCCATTGCGTCACTGGGAACGTTGGAAGCCATGGACAACTGCGACAGCGGTCCAGAAATTGCTTTTGTGGAAGAAATTCGCACCGACGGAGCATGCGATGATACATACACCTTGACCCGTACATGGCAGACTTCGGACTGCGCGGGCAATGTTCACCTGCAGTCCCAAACCATTGAGGTGCAGGATACGCAGGCGCCCATGCTCAGCATTCAGTGCCCTGATGACATCCTTTACAGCAATGTGCCATTTGCACAAGGTGACTTGTCCATTGCGACCAATGGCGAGCCCACATGGACGGACAGTGACGAATGCGACGGAGCCGTTACGGTAGAATACACCTATGTGGATGTTGCGATCGCGCTTGATCCCGATACGGATTCCGACAACCAAGGCGATTACGATCTGGAGCGCACCTTCACGGTGACAGCTACAGACAACTGCGGAAATGCTACCGTTCTCGAATGCATGCAGGTGTTGACGTTCACGGATGAGGAGGCGCCAGAGTTTGACGGCAATCCCGACGACCTGTACCCAGCGCCCATCACTTGTGGTGACATGCCCGATCCCTATGACACCAGTGTGTTGCCATTGCATGCAACGGACAACGGTGACAGCGAACTGGACTACGAGATTTCCATGGCATTCTTGACTTCAGGGTCTTGCCCAGGTACCTATGTCCGCATTTGGTACGTCACCGACGACAGCGGCAACGAATCTGAGTCCGCCATCCAGTATGTGGCTACGGTCGACACCTTGGCGCCAGAATTTGACTTCTGTCCAGACAACATCGAGGTGTTCCTCGACGAGAACTGCAGCACAGACTTGAGCACGGACGCCACAGGTATGGCCACGGTGACAGACAACTGCGACGCCAATCCGGATGTCACCTATGAGGACATCATGTTCATGGACTTGCCTGTAGATGCTGACACCGATGGTGCAGACTACATCTATGACGATGAGGATGACACGCACAACGGCAGCTATCAGTTCACACGTGTGTTCTCCGCGGAGGATGCCTGTGAAAACGAGAACTGGAAGTCTGGCAGCTATTGTGAGCACATCATTACGGTGACCGATGCCACCGCTCCTGCCATGTCAGTGGACTGGCCAGCGGATCGGGTGGAGGAGCTCAATGCGGCTTGTGATGCTGACCTGAGCCTCGATATGGTCACGGCTACGGCTACGGACAATTGTGACGGCAATGTGACCATCGCCATCTCTCACAGCGATTCAGCTCCGATCTACAGCTGCACGGGCGACGGTGCTGCAGAAGGAAACTACACCTTCACCCGGACTTGGACTGCAGTGGCAACGGACGACAGCGGAAACGAAGACGTTCAGACCCACGATCAGTTGTTCACCGTGAACGATGAGATCAATCCTGTAGTCGACATCAGCTGTCCTGATACGTATGCGACGGATCTCGCTGCTGACTGCACGGCGGACACTTCACCTGCAGCTGCGGGTCAAGCGACAGCCACCGCAACAGACAACTGCGACTCTGATGTGAGCATCAGCATCACGTATGCCGATACCGACACGACCTACACTTGCAGCGATGCTGACGGACTGGCTGAGGGCTCTTATGTCTTCACCCGCACATGGACGGCAGTGGCTACGGATGACTGTGGCAACACAGACACTGAAATTCACATCCAGACCATTACGGTGACCGACGTGACAGCTCCGCTCTTGAGCGCCGTGGCTCCCGCTGACCAAGTGGTTCAGTTGGATTCCGATTGCAATACAGACCTGACGACAGGCACCCTCGGTTATGCCACGCATACAACGAGTGATGCTTGCGACAGCGATGTGACCATCGAGACGGACTTCACGGACAGCGCTCCAGATTACACCTGCGCTGGGGATGACGACCAGTTGGACGGAAGCTATGTGTTCACACGTACGTTCAACTTTACTGCAACCGACGACTGCGGAAACAGCACCTCTACAAGTGTTGACCAGTTGATCACGGTTCAGGACAATGTGAATCCTTCACAGACCATCGAGACGCTTGACCCTGTCACGCTCTACCTCGACGGTGAATGCGCCACGGACCGCAGCGATGCGGCTACAGGAGTCCCCGCCATCACGACGGATGACAACTGTGACAGCGACGTTGCCAATGTGTTGACGTTCATGGATACTCCAAACGTCCAGACTTGCAGCGATGGAGACAGCGCCGACGAGGGCAGCTACACCTTCACACGTACGTGGACCAGCGTAGCCACCGATGACTGTGGCAACGAGAACACGGTGACCACCAGCCAGGACATTACCGTCCTTGACGAGATGGCCCCACAGTTCATTTCTACCTGCGACATCAGCAACGATGAAGTGGTGGAGTACGCTTGTGGCGATGACAACCAGAATGGATTGAATGACATCTTCGATTTCATTGAGATTCCTGCAGCTTGTGACGTCCAATACGCGGACAACTGCGACAGCGAAGTGACGTTGGAGTTCTCCTCTGTGGAAAGCGGCTACCTCCCAACAGAGGACATCGCCAACTTCTGCATGCCTTCTACGGTTGAAGCCATCGACAATGGAGAGACTTGCGATGACCGCGCCCCTGAAGCTGTGCGTTTGTTCAACTTCCCAGGCGCTGAGTCCTTCACCATTGTGAATGGAGGCAGCAGCATCATCGAGATCGCTCCTGACAGCACCATGCACATCGTGCTTGAGGTGGAAGACGTCAACGGAGACGGATTCATCTTTGACGCCATCTACGAAGGCGGACACGACTGGAATGAATGGCTTGCTGAGCCAGGCATGCACAACTACAAGAAGGACTGTGCTGACATCTTCCCAGGCATCGAAATCTGGACCGAGTGGGTCTACTACGTGATGGGTTCAGGTGGCACGATGACTGGAACCGGTTCATATGCCGGGTCTAGCTTCGACCTCCAGCACCAGCCGTTGAACGCCTACTATGGCCTCCAGATCGGAGAAGGCGCCAACAACAAGAACGAGAACTACGGTGGTAGCGCTTGGTTCTTCTACACGGGTGAGCTCGTCGTAGACGGGGTAAGCCAGGGCGCGTTGTCTTCCAGTGGTGACATCTTCTTCGACATGGACTGCTGCCTCGGATGGCAGATCGATTACAGCTACACCATCACCGATGATTGTGGAAACAGCACAGACTTCGACTATACCGATTTGGGTACGGGAGAGTTTGACAACCTCGACAATGTAACGGTGAGTGGCGGTCAGAGTGGACACACCCCCATCGACATCACCGGAGGTGTGAGCAGCTTGAAGGATCCAATTCGGATCACAGGATTGCAGCCTAACCCCACAAACGACTACAGCACGCTCGGATTCGTGGTGACCAACAACATGCGCCTGCGCATTGAGCTGTACACGATGGGAGGTCAATTCGTGCAGGAGTTGTTCGACGGCAACGCCTCAGAAGATGTTCAGTATGTACTCGACATTGACGCCAACACGTTGAGCAGCGGAATGTACCAGGTTCGCCTGTCCAGCTCCGACTACATCGTGGTCAAGAAGCTTCTGGTTTCTGAGTGATTCCAGTCTAGAGGAAAGCGTTTCACCAAATCGCTTGAGGCGGAAGCCGCTCCCATTTGGGAGCGGCTTCCTGCTTTTCCGGGGCTACCTTTCCAACCGATGTCTCAGGCAGGCCCCACACGTGTCCTTGTCATTCGGTTCTCCAGCATGGGGGATGTGATCCTCACTTCTCCTGTGGTGCGCGCGTTGCACGCCATGTTGGAGGGAGAGGTAGAGGTTCATTTCCTGACCAAGTCGGTCTTTGCCGCCGCTCTGACGGGGCTGCCCGGTGTGCACAAGGTTTGGACCATCGAGAAGTCCACAGCTGAGGTAGAGCAAGCGCTCCTGGAGGTGGGTTTTCATTATGTCATCGACCTTCATTCCAATGCCCGCTCGGGTTTCATCAAGCGGGCCCTTCGCAAAGAAGGTGCCATGGACCTCACGGTAGACAAAAAGAGCCTTGAGAAGATCTTGCTCGTCAGGTTGGGCATGGACCGTTTACAGGGAGAGCACGTGGTCGAGCGCTATTTGGATACCCTGTCACCATTTGGTGCTGCACTTTCGGCCTTGGGTGGAAGGGGAGATGGCGGGAAGCTCGCACTGCCGGAACCGGCTCCTATAAAAAAGCCTGCGGGGGCGGAGTTGGACAGCGGTCGGGTTGTGCTGGCATTGGGCGCAGCGCATGTTGGCAAGGCCATTCCGATGCAGCATTGGCTCAAGATTGTGGCACACTTGGAAGGGCAGGGCAGACCTGTAGACCTGATTGGAGGGCCAGATGAGGCGGCATTGGCTGCAGAGCTGGCGGCATCTTTTGAAGGGGCTGATGTCCTCAACCACTGCGGCGCTGCGACCTGGTCAGAGACCTTTTCCATCATTGGACAGGGCGCCTTATTGGTCGCGGGCGATACCGGGGCGATGCACGCAGGAGCTGCGCTTCATGTGCCGATGGTGGTCGTGTGGGGCTGCACTTCGCCTGCCTTGGGCATGGGGCCGTGGATGCCTCACCCAAGCACAGTTCAGCTCGAACCCGAAGGGCCCACGCGAAGCCGGCCTTGCAGCCGCCTAGGCGACCGCTGTCGTCACAAGGTTCGTTGCCCAGAAAGGGTCTCCCCTCAGCGGGTGATCGATGCGATTGAGGCTGTCCTCACTCAAACAATGCCTTGAGTTCAGTGGCTTCTTGAGGAGGCATCTTTCCGGCGAGAATCAAGCGCAGCTGGCGGCGACGCAGGGCGCCCTCGAACCTGCTCCGCTCTTCGTCGGATTCTGGAACCAGCTCAGGAATACCAATGGGAGCTCCCAGTTGATCCACCGCAACAAACGTATACATGGCTTCGTTGGATTTGGAGCGCTCGCCCGTGGCATTGTCCTCTACAAACACCTCCATGAATACTTCCATAGAGCTGCTGAAAGCGCGGCTGACCTTGGCTTCAATGGTGACGGTGTCACCCAGCCGAATGGGCCGGTCAAAAGACACGTTGTTGACTGCAGCAGTCACCACCACCCTCCGGCAATGGCGGTTCGCACTGATGGCAGATGCGATGTCCATCCAATTGAGAAGTTGTCCGCCCATCAGGTTGCCCAACACATTGGTGTCGTTGGGCAGTACAATGTGGGTGGTCGTAGCGAAGGAGTCCTTCGCAAGGCGTGTTTTTGGAGCCATAATGCGCGCTTAATGCAGTGCAAAGGTCGGTCTGTAATGGGCATGCTCGGAATACGACAACACTCCTTCACCTTTGCAGCATGACGTACGACGTCCTCAAGGCCTTACATATCATTTTCGTGGTGACCTGGTTTGCGGGTTTGTTCTACCTGTTTCGCCTGTTCATCTATCACCGCGAGGCGACCGAAAAACCTGCAGCCGAACGCGATGTGCTCGTGCCTCAGTTCCGCATTATGGAGCGGAGGTTGTGGGCGGCCATCACCTTGCCCAGTGGCATCCTCGCGACAGGATTCGGAACCGCGCTGATTGTGTGGAATCCTGTGTGGTTGTCGATGCCGTTCATGTGGGTCAAGCTGGGTTTTGTGGCATTGCTTTGGGCGTACATGGTTTTGGGAGCAAAGTTGTTGGCCCAATGCCAAAAGGGCGCCCCGACCGCCAGTTCCATGCGCCTGCGCTTTCTCAATGAGGTGCCCACCGTCATCTTGATCGCAGTGGTGTTTCTGATTGTCCTGCGCGATGCTGTGGGCTGGGTGTGGGGTGTCGGCGGCATTTTGGGTCTGGCTGTGCTGCTCACCTTGGCCATCAAACGGTATCAAAAAGCCCGTGGTCGCCGGAAGACAGGAGACGGAGCTTAATTTTACCACCATGGATGCTGCCCCCAATCTTCAATGGATAGACACGCATTGTCATGCGTATGCGGCTGCTTTTGAGGAAGACCGGCAGGCAGCCGTGCAACGCGCGTTTGATGCTGGCGTGGAGCGCATCTTATTGCCCAACATCGATGCGGCCAGCATAGGGCCTCTGCTGGACCTTGTTGCCGCGCATCCAGGCCGTTGTTTCCCCATGATGGGGTTGCACCCTTGCCATGTAGAGGAGGATTGGGAAACAGAATGCGTTCCCATCCTCGAGGCACTCAATACCGAACCGTGCATCGCCGTAGGGGAGATCGGTATGGACCTTTTTAGGGGCAAGAAGACCCGACTGGCGCAGTTGGATGCCTTCCACCGGCAAATCGGATGGGCACTTGAACGAGATCTTCCCGTTGTGCTGCATGTGCGCGAGGCCTTCGAAGACACTTTTACGGTGTTGGATCAATACGTCGAGTCATCCCTTCGCGGGGTGTTCCACTGTTTCACGGGGGGGCGGGCTGAAGTGGAGAAAATCGCAGGTTACGGGTCCTTTTGCTTTGGATTGGGCGGTGTGACCACCTTCAGAAAGGCCGGCATGGAAAACGTGATTCCACACATTCCAGAAGACCGCATCATCCTTGAGACGGACAGCCCGTATTTGGCCCCTGTGCCCCACCGTGGCAAACGGAATGAACCCGCATACACCACACTTGTAGGACAAAGGGTGGCCGATGTTTTGGAGCGCCCGCTTGCTCAGGTTGCGGCGTTTTCGACCTCCAATGCTGAGCGTTTGTTTCGGTTGCCCGACCACAGCCCATTATCGCCATGACGCCAGCCCGCATCCTTCTGGTTTACACTGGTGGCACCATCGGTTCATTTGAGGACCCAGAAACGGGGGCTTTGCGTCCTTTTGACTTTGACCATTTGAGGTCTCGGGTGCCAGAAATAGATGCGCTCGAGGTGGCCTTGGATTTCGAGCCCATGGCGCCCATTGACAGCAGTGACATGTCGGTTGAGCGTTGGGGAGAACTGGCCCGGCTGTTGTTTCACCGCAGGGACCGGTACGACGGGTTCGTTGTGCTACACGGTACGGATACCATGGCCTATTCAGCGAGCGCCCTGAGCTTTATGCTTCCCAATTTTGGGAAGCCCATCGTACTGACGGGGAGTCAATTGCCCATTGGGGTGGTGCGCACCGACGGCAAGGAAAACCTCCTCACCGCCATTGAAATATCGGGAACATGGGATTCTTCTGATCCTCAGCGCGGTCCGTTGATCCGTGAAGTGGTCATCTATTTTGGAGATGAGCTGATGCGGGGCAACCGCTCCCACAAACAAGATGCAGAGGGTTTTCAAGCCATAGTCAGTCCCAACTTCCCCGCCTTGGGCGAGGTGGGTGTCCACGTCCGGTTCCGTCGGGACCTCTTGCTCAGACCAAGGGGTGAGGCGCGCTTGTTTGAGACGTTGGACACCGGGGTCACTGTGGTGCATTTGATTCCCGGCATGACCCCGGAAGCGCTTTCTCATCAATTGTGCATCCCTGGGCTTCGGGCGGCGGTATTGCGAACCTATGGTTCGGGCAATGCCCCGCGCGATCCGTTGTTTCTCGGCATTCTCACTGCAGCCCAGGATAGGGGCATTTTTCTGGTCAATGTGACCCAATGTTCAGTAGGATCAGTAGACGCCAACCGCTATGTCACAGGTGCGGGCCTAACGCGCATCGGGGTAGAGCCCAGCTTGGACATCACTTTGGAGGCAGCAGTCACCAAATTGATGGTGCTGGCCGCTATGCATCCCGACCGCGAATCCCTCAGGGCAGCATTTAAAATGGACCTTGCTGGAGAGCAGACACCGGCAGACACCATACGTTGACGCTGTCCCCGATTTCCTCACCCCGCAGGGTTGCGCATCGCGTTGGATTATGGGGTAACTTGCGCGCCCATTCAGTGAGAAGAATCAAGCTGATCAGGAGAGGTGGCCGAGTGGCTTAAGGCGCACGCTTGGAAAGCGTGTATACTCCAAAAGGGTATCCGGGGTTCGAATCCCCGTCTCTCCGCAACAGAACCAGCCGGCGTGTAAGCGCCGGCTTTTTCATGCCCCGATCACAGTCCTTCAAGCGGCCATCCCCTCCATTGCGGCCTTCTTCATCCAAGTGAACGAAAGTGGCGTCCAGCCCTCCTTATCTTTAAGTCATGTTGCGCAGACGTTTCATCAAGGGCTCAGCCATAGTTGGGGCTGCCGCTGTAGCGCCCAGTTGGTTGCGGGCCTCATCGGGCATGTGGGGAGAGGGGGGTGAGCGAAAAGTGGCACAGGTTTTGGCCTGCAAACGCACCATGGTCCAAAACGTTCCTGTACTCCGGGGGTTTGCTGGAGACCACACAGATTTGGTGTCGCCGTTTGTGATGCTCGATGAATTTGGGCCCTTGCAGATTGATCCCGGAACACTGGGCATGGACATCAAAGCGCATCCGCATGCCGGGGTCGCGCCGACCACCTACCTGCTCTCCGGAAGTGGCAGACATACCGACAGCTTGGACAATGATTTGATATACCGTGAAGGTCAATTCATGGTATTCAGCTCTGGCCGCGGTGCAGTGCACGAAGAGGTCAGCAGTATGGAAATTCGCAGGGATGGAGGCATTGTACACGGCTTCCAGATTTGGCTTAACCTTCCTGCGGCACAAAAATTCAGCACGCCAATCACCACCCTGCGAGAAAAAAGAGCCTTTCCCATTGTGGAGACCGAGGATTACCGCATCAAGGTGATCATGGGCGAAGTCTTTGGAGCGTCTTCACCCACTGAATTGCACAGCCCGGCATTTTACCACCACGTTCACTTGCAGCCAGGTGGCCGTTTGGACCTTCCAGTAGAACCCGAACACAATGCCTTTCTGCACATGATCGACGGAAAATTGGAGGTCGAAGGTCAGCGGCAATTGACGAAGCAACAGCTGGCTTTGTACCACAGAGGAGGCAATGTGCTCCGGTTTTACAGCGGTGAAGGCGCCGAATTTTTGGTGTTGGGAGGCCGGCCTTTGGAAGAGCCTGTGGTCTCTTACGGCCCCTTTGTCATGAACAACCGCAGTCAAATCCAGCAGTGCATTGCCGACTACCAAGCGGGCAGAATGGGGGAGTTGTGACCGTCTAAAATCATGGAAATTTTCTCCATGTTGACAGACCTGTTGTCGGGGTGGAATCCGATTGCCTAAATTCGCCCTTCGCGAACCGAATGTTCGCTTACAACGACACAACCACGATTCATCCCTTCACCATGAAGAAGTTGTTCGCCCTCCTAGTAGTGGCCCTCATGTTTACCGCTCCTGTCATCGCTCAGGAAGGAGACACCATTTTAATGTCCGGCGACTCCATGATCGTCATGGTCCCTGACAGTGCCATGGCCGATTCCGCCATGATGGACAGTGCTGCGGCACCAGCGCCTATGCCCGTCGCTGAGGAAGCTCCAGCGATGCCAGAGGAGACCGTAGAGGTCACCGGAGCCCGCCAACAGATCAAGTTGCGCATCATCGAGGGCGGCGTGCTCTTTATGAGCTTCGTTGTACTCTGCTTGATCTTCGGATTGGCTTTGGCCATCGAGCGCATCATCTACCTCAACATGGCGACCACCAACACCAAGGGTCTGTTGACCAAGGTGGAGGATGCCATGAACAGCGGAGGAGTGGATGCAGCCAAGGAGGTCTGCGCCAACGAACGTGGCCCTGTCGCCGCCATCTTCCACCAGGGTCTTGACCGCAGCGGAGGCAGCTATGAAGAGCTCGCCAAAGCCGTAGAGGATTACGGCAGCTTGGAAAGCACGAAGCTCGAACGTGGTTTGAGCTGGATCAGCCTGTTTATCGCCTTGGCTCCCATGCTTGGATTTATGGGAACGGTGATTGGAATGATCGAGGCGTTTGACAAAATCGCTCAAGCCAATACCATCAACGCGTCCATCGTTGCTGGCGGTATTAAGGTGGCGTTGATCACGACAGTATCAGGTCTTGTGGTGGCCATCATCCTCCAGATCTTTTACAACTACATCCTCTCCAAGATTGACGGCATCGTCTTTGACATGGAGGAGGCATCCATGGACCTCGTGGACCTCGTATATCGCAAGAAGTTGAACGGCTGATCGGTTCTGCGGTCGCAAAACAGCAGTACCATGCAAGCCAACGTCATCCGCACGGCCCTCATCGCCCTCCGCATCCTGATCATCGCATTGGGTTGTATTTGGGTGGTGTCCGCCATCAACAGCGACGATCCCAACGGACCCGTCGAAAGTCTCGTGAGCCTCAACCTCTACACCGGTATCGTCTGTGTACTGGCCATCTTGGGTTTTGGCATCTACCACTTCGTTCAGAAGTTGGCCACCCAACCCAAGCGTGCCATGGGCGCCTTGATCGGTTTTGTGGTCTTCTTTGTCGCAGGCTTCATCGCCTGGAGCTTGGCGGATACCACAGTAACTCCAACCATGTTGGCTGGAGGTGCGACGGTCACCGAGCAAGACGTGAAAATCGCTGACGCGAGCATTCAATTCATTTACATTCTGGGGCTGTTGGCGCTGGTTTCCATCCTCGCGGTGGAAGGCAAGTCCATCCTCAAGAACTGGCTCTAAGCGCTCATGGCACGCAGAGAAATACCGGAAATCAATGCGGGGTCGATGGCTGACATCGCCTTCTTGCTGTTGATTTTCTGGTTGGTGACCACCACCATTGACAGCGATGAAGGCGTCAAGCGTCAACTTCCTCCTCCCGTCCCACCGGACATGGAGCAGCAGGAGGTCAAGGACGGTGATGTCTACAACGTCCGGACGAATTTCCGGGATGAGTTGCTGGTCGAGAAGGAAGTCATGTCCATCAGCCAACTCAAGGATGGCGCGAAGGATTTCTTGGTCGCCACAGGCACAGGTTTGCTTCACCCGGAGCGTCCCAATGTGACCTTGGGCGATGACAACATGAAGTACCCTGAGCGCCAATGGGTTCGGAAGTCCGAATTGATTCCATTGGAGCAAAGCTATTTGGCTGCGGGACAGCCCAAAGCTGCCGAACGCATCCGCGAAAAGTTGACCGCCATCGAGCTGTTTGGAGGCGACTACAAGGAACTTCCTGGATCGGCATTGATCAGCCTACAAACGGACCGAAGCACCTCGTACGACCTCTACTTGCAGGTGCAAAACGAGCTTGAAGCTGCGGTCAATGAGTTGAGGGACGAATTGTCTTTGTCCAAGTTCAACGAATCTTACGCAGCGCTTGAAGAGCGCTACAGCCGCACGAAGGAGGCCAGCTTGCTCGAAAAGATCAAGTCCATTCGTCTGGTGTATCCCCAGCGGATCTCAGAGGCCGAGCCCCGAGACGCAAGCCAAGGCTACTACTGATGAGCAAGTTCAAGAAAAACAAAAAGCGCGAGTCTGGGGCGATTTCAACCGCTTCCCTTCCCGACATCGTCTTCATGCTGCTCTTTTTCTTCATGGTCGCGACCGTGTTGCGTACAGAAGAAGAGATGGTCAAGGTGGTCCGTCCAGAAGCTTCTGAGATTTATAAAATCGAGAAGAAGCACCTGATTCGGTACATCAACATTGGCCCGCCTCAGGACAAGAGGTACGGCACCGAGCCTGTGATCCAGTTGAACGATCAGTTCGCTGATGTGGCTCAGATTCGGGATTGGGTCGAGAACGAGCGCCTGACGCTGGCCGAAGCAGAGCAGACCAAGATGTGGGTGTCCATGAAGGTGGACCAAGACACCAAAATGGGGGTCGTCACCGACGTCAAACAGGAGCTGCGCAAGGCTTCAGCCCTTAAGGTGTTGTACTCAGCGGCCTCCCGCGAGCGCACCAACTGATTCAGCCGAATTCGGCGAGCACCTTATCGGCCAATACTGCCGATAGCTTGACATAACTTTCTTCAGTCCAGCCCGCCACGTGCGGGCTGACTTGTATCCGGGGATGTGACATCAGCCGCATCCAGACAGCATCACCTTCGTTGGCGACGGTTTCAAAGCTGCTGACTTCCCTCTCAAAGACATCAAGAGCAGCAGCCACAACATGGCCCGTTTGAAGGGCGTCAAGGAGGCCGGAAGAGCTTACAATAGGGCCCCGTGCCGTGTTGATCAGAACGATGGGCTTGGAGAAACCATACAGAAATTCACGGTCGACCATGCCCTTGGTCTCTGGTGTAAGGTTGCAGTGAATGCTGAGTACGTCTGCCTCGCGCTTTAACGTGGCGAGGTCGACTTGGTGCACTTTGCCTTGATGGTCGCCTTCGACGTCGTCGCGGTAGGGGTCGCAGGCCATAATCCGGCATCCGATTCCGGTCAATTTTCCGGCGAAAGCCTTGCCCATATGGCCGTACCCCAAAATGCCCACGGTGCGCTGGGCAAGTTCGGTTCCCCGGTGTCCTTCGCGGTCCCATTGACCCTCCTTGACCGAAGCATCGGCTTCACGCAACAGGTTCATCAGGGACAAAAGCATGCCGAGGGCGTGCTCACCCACTGCGTCCCGGTTGCCTTCGGGGCTGTTGAAGACCTGGACCCCGCGCGCAAAGGCGGATGCAACATCGATGTTTTCAAGACCCGCGCCCGAGCGGCAGATAAAACGCAAGGCGGGCAGGCGGTCAAGCAATTCAGAGTCCACGCGAATCTTACTGCGCAATACGATGCCTGCAGCGTCACCATGGGACGAGACAGCCTCCAGCGCGGTGTGTGATGTTCCATCCACGCAGACCATTCCAGCGGCAGTGAGCCGCTCAGAGAGAATGGGGTGTACAGCATCCAAGAACAGGACCTTCATCATATCAAGCAGACATCATGACGCCAATGCTGAAGTAAATGATCAGGCCAATGATGTCGTTGGCGGTGGTGATAAACGGACCTGTAGCCAGCGCAGGGTCAATCTTGAACCTGTCCAACGTCAGTGGAACGAAGGTGCCAAACAAGGCGGCGAAGATGATGACGGCGATCAATGCTAGGCTGACGGTAACACTGAGGTTCCAGCCGTAGCCCAAAGCAAGGCTGGCCCCGAGGATGACCACGGAACAAATGGTGCCATTGAGCAGGGCGACCGAGAATTCCTTCAATAACCGCGGCATGAGGCGGGCCTCACGGGGGTTGCGGCCTGCTGCCAGTCCTTGGACCACAATGGCAGCAGATTGAACCCCCACATTGCCACCCATGGCTGCAATCAAGGGGATAAAGAGCGCCATGGAAGGAAAGCGTTCAATGTCAAAGGCACCGATGACATAGGCACCGGCAAGCCCACCGAACAGTCCGATGAGCAGCCAAGGCAGCCTGGCGCGCGTCATGTCCCACAGGGAGTCGTCGCTTTCGACTTCATCACTCAAACCGCTGGCGAGTTGATAGTCTTTTTCGGCCTCTTCCTCCATCAGGTCCACCACATCGTCGATGGTGATCCTTCCGAGCAGCCGGTTGTGGTCGTCAACCACGGGCAATGCCACGAGGTCATACTTTTTCATCAGTTGCACGACCTTCTCGTCGGGCTCAGTGACTTTGACGGTGCGGGTGTCGTCTTCTTCGAAAAGGTCGCCGATGGTGCTGCGTGTGCTCGTGGCCGTGAGCAAGAGCCTTTTGAGCGAAAGCCGGCCCAACAATTGGCCAGCGGCATTGACCACGTATACGCTGTGCACGGTTTCCACATCCTCAGCCTGCCTCCGCATCTCCCGAATCGCGTGCGAAACCGTCCAGTCGAGTTCTACCCGGATCAACTCCGTGCCCATCAATGCACCAGCAGATCCTTCGGGGTAACGCAGCAAGCTCAGGAGGTCCTCGCGGTCTTCTGAGTCCAGCTGTTGAATGACCTCTGCGGCCCTTTCTTCGGGAAGCTCGGACACCACATCGGCTGCATCGTCCGAATCAATGTGCTCTAGGACTTCTTCGGCGATTTCGCGGTTGGACAGCCGGCCGAGCAAGGCCATCCTCACGTCTTCTTCCAGTTCGACCAAGACGTCCCCGCGTTCTTCGGTTTCAATCAAGTTCCAGAGGTATTGCACCTCTTCGCCTTCGAGCTTGTCCAGAATTTCCGCGATATCGGCGGGGTGCAATTCCGCCATCTGGGCCTGCAAAAGGTCAGCCTTTTTGCTGGCAATGTCCCCAATGAGGGCATCGAGGTATGCGCGGGTCAATTCCTCCACAGTTCAAAAGTAGGCGCGGGCAGCTCAGGTTTTCCTGCGTTTAGAGAAGAACGTGGTCAGGAGTTCCGCACACTCCGATTCGAGTACGCCTCCTACAAGCTCAGTTCTGGGATGCAAAAGGCCTTCATCCCGTTTCCCAGCGAAATCGAGGCCACCGCGTTTTTCATCTTTTGCGCCGTAGACCACACGTCCGATCCGGGTCCAGAAGGCAGCGCCTGCGCACATGGGACAGGGTTCCAAAGTGACATAGAGGGTGCATTGATCCAAAAACTTGCCCCCGAGGTATTCGCTGGCCGATGTAAAGGCTTGCATCTCAGCGTGTGCAGTAAAATCGTGAAGCCGTTCGCACAAGTTGTGGGCCCGGGCAATGGTCCGCCCTCCTGCCACAATCACTGCGCCAACGGGAACCTCTCCCATTTCGGCTGCGCGTTGCGCTTGGTCGAGGGCCTGCCGCATGTACCGCTCATCGTCCGTCATACCGGCAATTTACTGCGGCGGGAGCGGTTGATTTAGGCCTAACACAACGTGGGGATGGAGCGCGAATTCCGAAGCGGATGCGCATGTGGTTACGGGCTCGGAGCATGGCGCAGCCAGTCTTCAAACCAAGACCACTTTTCACCTGCTGGAACTGGCAGAGGAACAGGGTGTGGTTCAAGCCGGCGGGGTTCAAAAGCCGCCAATTGATCTTGTTGGACAGTGGTCCAACCCCAATGCTCTTCCCAATGCCGGGCCAAGTATTCTTGTTCAGGTTGGCCAGGGGTGGGGACCAGAACGGCACTGATTTGCAAAGTGGCCAGGTCCATAAGGCTGGTATACCCGCTTCTGCAAACGATGCAGTCTGCATGGAGCAAAGCATGGCGGATTTGGTGGTCTTGGGCATGGGGAAGGACGCGGACATTCCCGACCCTTCGCTCGGTTCCATGGGGTGATCCAGAAAAAACCACAGCGGCGCGACCGTCCCGGGAGAAGCAGCCCATGAGGGCTTCTTCCATTAGCCGACGCTGGGGCTCTGGACCACTCACCATTCCCACCAAAGGAGGGGAGACGAGATCGGCATCTGTGGCGGCGGCAGGGCGGGTGGCATCCTCCAACGCGAATCGGCTGAGCGGTCCAACAAACCTGTGGTTGGCCATCGGAGGGTCGGAGAGCCTCCCGGCGAGTTGGCATTTTCCCGTATCAGGAATCCACACTTCATCAAAGGCGGTGGCCCATTTGCGGACCTGCAGTGTGGCGATGGGCCGTAACACTCGAGGGGTGGGTGGAACCACTTGATGGGTGATCAATGCAGATGGTATGCTGCGCTGCTCTGGGTGAACCCCATAACAGTTGTCGCTGACCACATGCGTAATGTCGGCCTGTGCCAACAGGGTTCGCAGCCACCGTCGTTCTTGGGCGATGCTCTTCAGAAAGGAGGGCATTTGAAGGGCGATCTGCAGCAGCGTCAAGTTTCCTTTGGCGTACCGAATGTTGGTCCCCGGTTTTTCCAAGCATTCCCATGGCGTCCCTGGGCCGGCTCCGGTCAGGCGTTCCTCCTCCTGCAGTTCGTGCATCTTGTTTTGCAGCCATGCGGCGGCGGCACCGCGCGACGCGACGGTCACCTCGATGCCTGACTTTCGGGCGGCTACAACCAAGGGCCACGTGCGCGTGGCGTGTCCAAGGCCCCAGTCGAGAACGGCAAACAAAACGTGCCGCTTTGTTGCTGTTCGCTCCTCGGAGTGAATTCCACCGCTCATGAGGCGTAATTTCGCACCTCATGGGCAAGGACAAGCTCCGTAAGTGGAAGGAGAATGAGACATTTTCCCACGTGTTCGAACCAGACCTCAAGTCAATCGTGGACGGGGCAGGTTTGCACAAAGGGGGTTGGGCGCAAGAGGTATTCGGCAATGATCATCCGATCACCTTGGAATTGGGATGTGGCAAAGGCGAGTATACGGTGGGGCTCGCGAGGCGCCATCCAGAGCGCAATTTCATTGGGGTGGACATCAAGGGCCACCGTTTTTGGCGCGGTGCAAAGACCAGCCAGGAAGAAGGGCTCAAGAACGTGGCCTTCCTGAGGACCAAAATTGAATTCGTCCAGAACTTTTTTGCAGAAGGCGAGGTCAGCGAAATCTGGCTCACTTTTTCAGATCCACAACCCAAGGACGAAAAGGGCACCAAGCGAATCACGTCAGAGGTTTTCTTGAGGCGCTACCGTCAATTCATGGTCCCGGATGGGATCATCCATGTCAAAAGCGACAGTCCGCTCCTCTATGCCTTGTCGAAAGAAGGGTGGGAGAACGCGGGTTTCCCGATTCTCGAGGATTCACAGGACGTTTACTCAGACCTCGTCCACAGGGTGCTTCCGGAGTTTGCCGATGTCTTGAACATCAGAACCTATTACGAGCAGCGCTGGCTCGAAGAAGGCAAGAACATCCATTACTTGAGGACCCGCGTATGAGTTCGTCTGTTTCCCCTACCGAACCCACCTCTCGACCTGGAACGGGAGACTTTGAGCAGGATGTCCATGCCGTGGCCCGGCTTATTCCCCAGGGAAGGGTAACGAGTTATGGTGCCATTGCGCGTTACCTCGGTGCGGCGCGATCAAGCCGTATGGTCGGCTGGGCCATGAACCGTGCACTCGGAGAAAAGGGCGCGAATGTGCCTGCCCACAGGGTAGTGAACCGACAAGGTCTGCTGACCGGCCACATGCACTTTCCGACGCCTGAAACCATGGCCGAGCGGCTTCGTGCAGAAGGAGTGAAAGTAGAAGGTCAACAGGTGGTGGACTTTACTGAGCGATACTGGGACCCTTCGACCGAACTTTGAGCCATGTCAACATTGACCGTAGAGCATATCATCGGCGCCCTGGGGGGTGTCATCGAGCCGGAACTTGGGAAGGACATCGTGGCGCTGGACCTTGCAGAGGTACTGTCACTAGAGGAGGCAGAAGGGCAATGGAACGCCCGGCTGCGCATCAAGTCTTCAAGCCCCGCAATGCATGCCAGACAGCGCATGAGAGAGGCGGTGGAGTTCGCCCTTGAGAAGCTCGGTTCCAATCGAGGGATCACCATCGCAGCGGAGGTCGAGGTGGTGCCGCTCGGATCGAACGAGCGCAGTTTAGAAACGCGCAAGGTGCTGCCTGGCGTGCAGCACATCATTGCGATTGCCAGCGGCAAGGGTGGCGTCGGAAAGAGCACCGTGACGGCCAATATCGCTGTGGAGCTGGCGCGCCGCGGACACAAAGTTGGACTGGTCGACGCGGACATCCATGGGCCGAGCATGCCTACCATGTTCGACGTGGTCCGAGAGAAGCCCCAGCCCGTTGAAAAAGGGGGCAAGTCCTTGATTGGCCCTGTAGAGGCCCATGGAGTCAAGATGCTGAGCATCGGTTTTTTTGCCGACCCCGATCAGGCGATAGTTTGGCGTGGTCCGATGGCCTCCAAGGCCCTGGGACAGTTGTTTACCGATGGGGACTGGGGTGCGCTCGATTACATGCTGATCGACCTGCCTCCAGGTACAGGCGATGTGCACCTTTCGCTGGTGCAGTTGGTGCCCTTGAGTGGCGTGGTCGTGGTCAGTACTCCGCAAGACATTGCCCTCGCAGATGCCCGCAAAGGGGTGTCGATGTTTCAATTGGAGAGCATCAATGTCCCGGTTCTGGGGTTGGTCGAAAACATGGCGTATTTCTCTCCGCCAGACATGCCAGAGCGCAAGTATCACCTGTTTGGCCGCGATGGGGTGAAGCGCTACGCAGAAGCTTCTGGCACCCCATTCCTGGGAGAGCTGCCATTGGTCCAGGCCATTCGCGAAGCCGGTGATGCAGGCAGGCCCGCCGCCCTGCAGGAGGGCACAGAATCTGCAAAAGCCATTGCCCGTCTCACCGACCGAATGTTGGACGTTCTCGCAGACCTTCCCACGCCTTCGGCAGCACCGGCATCTGCGGTTTAAATTCACACCATGAATCCTGTCCCAGACGCACAAGCATTGACCGAGCGCATTGACCGCGCGTTGGAAGAGTTGCGTCCTTTTTTGCGTTCTGATGGTGGAGACATCAAGGTGGTGGGGGTGCGCGAAAATCTGGTTGTGGAGGTCGAGCTCCAAGGTGCCTGCGCCCATTGTGCCCAGGCGGCGATGACCATGAAGGCAGGCGTAGAAGAGGCTGTCCGCCGCGCAGTACCTGAGGTCACGGAGGTTGTGGCCGTCAATATGCCGAGTTCGGCGATGGGATGAACACGAACGCTTTGCCGTTGTTGCGATGTCAGCCGGCTTAGAAACTACCTTCGCCGCGCAATCGATCATGATCCAAACGGACATCCTCATCATCGGTGCCGGCCCATGTGGGCTCTTCACCGTCTTCGAAGCAGGCTTGCTCAAGCTGCGTTGTCACCTCATTGATGCCCTCCCGCAAGCCGGTGGCCAATGCGCGGAAATCTATCCCAAGAAACCCATCTATGACATTCCGGCTTACCCGGAGATTCTGGCGGGTGATTTGGTGGATCAGCTCATGGAGCAGGCCAAGCCTTTCCAGCCGGGGTTCACCTTGGGTGAGCGCGCCGAGGCCATTGTAAAGGACGAAGAAGGCCAGTTCATTGTGACCACCAACCGTGGCACGGTGCACCGGGCGCCCATCATCGCCATCGCAGGAGGGTTGGGTTGCTTCGAGCCCCGCAAGCCACCTGTGGACCGCTTGGCGGAATACGAGGACCGCGGCGTCGAGTACATCATCAAGGATCCCGAATTCTACCGCGGCAAAAAAGTGGTCATCAGTGGTGGTGGAGACAGCGCCTTGGATTGGACGAATTTCCTGGCGGACGGCGTGGCTTCCGAAGTCACTTTGGTGCACCGCCGTGATGGATTCAGAGGACACCCCGACAGCGTCCAAAAGGTGCTAGATCTGGCGGCCTCAGGGAAAATTCGCTTGCTCACCAACGGTGAGGTGGTGGGTGTGGCCGGCGAAGAGCACCTCGATGCGGTGACCGTCAAACACAAAACCGAGGGCGACATCACTTTGGAGACCGACCACTGGGTACCGTTGTTCGGTTTGAGTCCGAAGCTGGGGCCCATTGCAGATTGGAACCTCAACATCACCAAGAACGCCATCGAAGTCAACACCTTTGACTACAGCACCAACGTCGACGGCATTTATGCCATTGGTGACATCAACACTTACCCTGGCAAACTCAAGCTCATCCTCTGTGGTTTCCACGAAGCCACACTGATGGTGCAGAGTGCCTTCAAGCGCATCTACCCCGACAAGAACCTCGTGCTCAAGTACACGACGGTCAACGGGGTCAACGGATTCTGATCATGTCTTCCATTCGCGTTACCGTCATTGACCGAGAAGGAACTTCCCACGAGTTGGAAGCGCCCACCGACATGAACATGAACGTCATGGAGCTCTGCAAGAGTGCGGAGTTGCCCGTGGAGGGCACCTGCGGTGGCATGGCCATGTGTGCCAGCTGCCATTGCTATGTGGAGAGTGCACATGCCGGGACAATGTCCGAGAAGTCTGACGATGAAGAGGACATGCTCGATGAGGCCTTTCACGTCAAGGAAGAGAGCCGTCTGGGCTGTCAAATTCAGCTCGCTGATGCGCTCGATGGAATGGTCATCCGTTTGGCACCTGTGGGTTAACAGGCCTCTACCCATCGGGAATTCACCCCAAGGGTACCCCGTTCAGAGTATCGAAGAATTCAATGCCACCTCGGCAAGCCGGTGGACAGCGGGTCTGAACCGCGAGGCGTGCAAGGCATCAATGTGTCGGATGCCATGGGCGTCTGTTCCCAGGATGCGCACCCAACCCTTGTCGATGAACTGTTCTGCCGCTTTTTGTATCTCCGGGCCATACGCGCCAGCCAAGGAAGCGGCATTGACCTGAAGGACCACACCCTGCTCGTGGAGTTCCTCGAATTGATCCAGGTTGTTGTGCCAGTATGGATACCGCTCAATGTGCGCCATGACGGGCTTTAGGCCTTTGACTTGAGCCTCAAACAAAAACTCTTGAAGCAAGCCTGTTTCGGGGGGCGCGGAAAAAGCGAGCTCAAACAACAGGCGGCCGCCTGGGGCCAGCAATTCGCGTCCTGTTTGCACGGCATCCAAGAGGCTGGCATCCAAAAAATATTCGGCACCCAAAGCCAACTTGAAGTCAGGGTGTCGCTCTGCCACGGCATGCTGCAGCAATTCAAAGGGGGGGCGCAGGGTCTCGGGTGTGTTGGGGTACATCCCCGCCATGACGTGCGGCGTGGTGACGGCACCGCGGTATCCCAAAGAGACCAAGGCGTCGATCATTTCGAGGGAGGCCTCTAGATCGGGCGCCCCGTCATCGACACCAGGCACCAAATGGCTGTGGTAGTCGACCGCAAAGACCGAAAGGTCTATGGCTTCGCAGTCAGGCTCGGCCTCTTTGCCTTTGGCCGCACCAAAAATCCGAGACCACAGGCCCATTAGCGGTCTCCGTATTGGTCGTCGTAATAGTCGCGGTAGGCCCCACTGGTGACTTCGTTGAGCCAATCCTCATTGGACAAGTACCAATCGATGGTGCGGTCTAGCCCTTCCTCAAAGGTGATCGACGGTCTCCATCCGAGTTCATCGCGCAGGCGTGCTGCATCGATGGCATAACGCATGTCGTGTCCAGCCCGGTCTTGCACGTAGGTGATGAGCTGCTCGGTTTCTCCCTCAGCCCGTCCCAGTTTGCCATCGAGCTGGCGGCACATGAGCCGGATGAGGTCGATGTTCTTCCACTCATTCTCCCCTCCAATGTTGTAGGTCCTTCCGTCGGCACCGCAGGTGATGATCACTTCCAATGCGGAAGCGTGGTCTTCCACCCACAGCCAATCGCGCACATTGACCCCCTGTCCATAGACGGGAAGGGGCTTCTTGTGCACGGCGTTGCGGATGAACAGGGGAATCAGCTTTTCCGGGAACTGGAAGGAGCCGTAATTGTTGGAACAGTTCGACAGCACGATGGGCATGCCATACGTGTGGTGCCAGGCCCGAACAATGTGGTCGCTCGCTGCTTTTGAAGCGCTGTAAGGGCTGCGCGGATCGTAGGCGGTGTCCTCCGTAAAGAACCCCTCCTCGCCAAGT
>Ga0206131_10002026_pt1 | contig 25154 bp, 22 predicted proteins | sample Helgoland_Spring_FD_148636 | JGI IMG/M metagenome (GOLD analysis project Ga0206131, IMG submission 148636) | Pelagic subsurface seawater microbial communities from Kabeltonne, Helgoland, North Sea - Helgoland_Spring_Bloom_20160517_1 | ecosystem: Environmental > Aquatic > Marine > Epipelagic ...
CACCACTCCAACCTGTCTCGATGATTGATCCTGTGAGAACCTCCAAGGTCAGTGCGTTCATCGCATGGTGCAGATCGACGCATTGTGCATTTTGTCCACCTTGCTCGATGCGCTGGCACCAATTCGAAACCGTCTCTTGAATGCCCCCCATCAGGCCGACAAGTTGCTCGCGCTTGAATCCGGGCTGCATCATGCGGCGATTTTTTCGCCAATGTGCGCCTTCGGAAGTGATTAATCCATTGCCGAGCAGTGCCTCCAAGAAAGCGTATGTCTTCTTTCGCGAAAACTGTTGAACCTCACCTATCAAAATTGCCTCCACAGCCTCTGGATCGTTGGCAACGACGATTTTCCGTTGAAACAATTGGAAATAGTAAACAGGCCCCATGCCCCGGCCGTGCTTTCGAAAAAACCGAATGGGATCGCGTCGAAAAGAAAGCGCATGACCCAAAAGAGGCCAAGCTCCGCGCGCTTTGGGTATTTTGAAGAAGGCAGAGGGCATATCTTCAGCACAAGATATCGTTTCGACCTTGAAATTCGTTCGGATCGTGCCGCAGGTTGCAAATTCCGCGTCCATGAGATGTTGCCGTGACAACGAGCCCGAAATCGATTCGGCCTGGATCGGGAGCGTGCGCTCTGGGAAACTCGCATCATTTGTCCGACAGTTGATCTCACGGTCAAAAAACCAAAAACGGGAGACCGCATCGCTGCAATCTCCCGTTTGGTACCCGGAGCGGGACAGTTCTCGAACCCCTTATTCGCTAACCTCGATGAATTCAAGGCTTTGAAGGAATCTCTCCAAAGAGAGGGAATCTTCGATGAAACGTGGGAAACGCTTGTGATCCCTCGTAGAGGCGCTTCTTCTTCCCTCCTTTACCGTCCTTAAACCATACTAGTTAGCAGTAGAATGGCGAATACGGCAGGGAAGAAGGTGTACACGAACTGAAAAATAAATGAGTGAACGACAAAAAATATCGAATCATTTTTCATTAGCTTTATCTCTTGCCTCTTAAGTAAATAGAAATCAACCCATTGAATACATCTTGTATGATGAAGATACTTATTCCAATGCTAGCACTGATCCTCAGCTGCAACGTTCAATTATTCGCCCAGGAATCCGAAATTTTCATCATCGAAGTGTCTCCTGGATATTATCCAGACGAAATCGCTTGGGAACTTTCTGAATTACTTAGTGGAGATGTCATTTTCTCTACTGGAGAAGATTCACTGAATTGCATATATGCCCTAAATGGAGGGAATGGCGCGGGTACGTTTGAAATATCCCTGATTTGCGAAATGGAGTATCAACTTGTGACGTGGGACACATATGGAGATGGATGGAATGGTGGTGGGTTGACCATTTTGAACCAAGACCAGGATTTGCTTCTCTGTACGTCAAATTCGACAAATAATGAAGCTGGCTGTTTCGAGTATTCCAGTTTTATTGCAAGTTGCTCTAACGGCAGCAATGATATTGCTCCCCTTTGCGACGAAGAGCCATTCATCATCGAAGTGTCTCCTGGATACTATCCAGACGAAATCGCTTGGGGTATAATGGATTCCGTCACTGGGCAATATGTATTTCAGTCCGGAGGATGGGGTTTGGATTGCTCAGGCTCTCTCACCGGTGGAAATGGATCAGGTTATTTTGAAATACTCTTGCAATGCGGTGTCCAATACACTCTGAGGACCTTTGATACATATGGAGATGGATGGAATGGCGGGGAATTGACTATTAAAAATCTCAACCAGGACGTGATACTCTGCACAACGAATTCAAGTCCGGATGACTGTTTTGAATATTTGGACTTCCAGGCACATTGTGCTAGTTGGAACTTATGTTCAGACCCAAACGCTTGCAATTTCAACCCCGAGGCCTCGTCCAATATTTCTTGTTCCTACGACTGCTATGGATGTGCAGACCCTTTAGCAAGTAATTATGACGAGAATGCGACCATGGACCCATCAAACATTGGATTCAATACGTGTGTTTATTGTGATGGCGATAATTGGTTCCCGATAGAAATTCAAATTGAGGTCGACAGCTGCAATCTTATAGGCACCCTTGATGAGATTGACGTGAGCTTCTTGTCAGGCCTAAATATGGATAGCACCAGTTCATTTCAATCTTTCACACCTACTCCGCTACTCACAGAATTTCATGGCTGTGCAACTCATGGTTGCCAATTGGTGAACACCAACATCAATGAACAAGTGGGAACCCCTAGCTCACTCTTAATTATCACAAATCAAAATGACATCGCTTACTGGAATCCTGAATTCGCATTCAATGACCAAAGTCTGTGCTTTAACCAAGAGGGATGCACAGATCCTGATGCACTGAATTATAATTCGTGGCATACAATTGACGACGGCAATTGTAGTTACCATCAAATTCAACTATCACTCCCGAGCACGAAGTATAACTCACCTGATGCCTCTTGGAAACTTAGAAACGTTTTTGGTGAAACATTAGAATCGGGGACTGTTTTAATGTTTGATGATCCCGAAGGCCATTTTCACATTCCAGTGCCCGATTCTGGCTTTTTTAGGGTTCTTCTCGAAAATATCTATATTTTCGATTATACCTGTTCCTCGTGGGATTTGATTAACCAACATGATGAGAGTTTTGACTCAACACCGGGAAGAAGTTGGAGCAGCGATGATACTTGGAATTATTCCTATTGGTTCTACCTAGGCCCTGGATGTACGGACGAAGCAGCGCCGAATTATGATTGGGGAGCCACCTCTGACGATGGAAGTTGTTACACCGGATGCACCGATTCGTCTGCATGTAATTATTCTGAATGGGCCGTTGAGGATGATGGAAGTTGTGCTTATGAGTCCTTTCGAATAGAAGTGATTCAAGGTGCCCAAGACCACCGTTTTTGGTGGACTTTAGGTGGAAACGCCTCCTACAATAACCAATACAACGGATTTCCATGCGAACAACAACAAATGGAATTCAATGAATGCTATGATTCTGGGTGCTACGTCTTCAACTGCAGCCACGGAAGTCATGGGGCTGAAATCACTCATTTTGGGAATACACTGTATGAAATCGAGCCACTTCAAAGTGATTTTCAATGGGATAATTCCGGAATCATTTGCTTGAGGCGCCCCCTTGAAATTTGCAATGTTACCATCGATGAGAACAACCATTGTGTGGTGCAATGGGATGCGGCGGATGCGGCGCCCATTACATTGAATGTGGGAGTCTACAAATTAAGCGGGACTTCGAGTGAATATGAGCTTATTGGAGTTGTACCCATCGAAGAGGGCGCCTTCGTTGATTTAGAATCAGCAGCTGACATCAATCCACAGTCGTACAGAATTGCACGAAGAATAATAAACGAGGGTGAGGCCGAATTGAGCGATTCTCACAAAACCATCCACCTATCTGCCAACCTTGGTGTGAACAATAACGTCAACTTGTGGTGGAATAGTTACGAGGGTGCCGACTATGCCAACTTCCAATTGCAGCGCCTGGAGCCTGGAGCTACCGAATGGGAAACCTTTGCAGTTGTGGCAAATACTACCAATAGTTACACGGATAATAATGCGATGAGTTCACAATCCGATTACCGGGTTATTATTGAGTTACCTTCATGTGAACCGAATACAAATTCCAGCTTGGTCGAGACCACATCAAACGTTGTCAGCCTGAGCTCAACAGAAATCCAGCAGTACCGTTTTGAGGTAGATGTTACCTTAACTCATTCACAAAATGGGTATATGCTGAAGACAACTTATGACGGTCCTTTGCTGATTCAATTGAATAATACGCTCGGTCAAGTGGTTTGGAGCGGACTCCTGCGAAACAACGAAGTTCTACCTTCGCAGGCTCTGCCAAAAACGCTTCTGATAGCTTCTTTCTCTGCAGAAGGCACTCCAATTGGTAGCCAAAAAATCATCCTGAATTAGAATTCCACTTTGATTGCATTAAAAAACGGGAGACCGCATTGCTGCAATCTCCCGCTTGGTACCCGGAGCGGGACTTGAACCCGCACGACCCTTCGGGTCAACAGATTTTAAGTCTGTCGTGTCTACCAATTCCACCATCCAGGCATAAAACGTCGTCGACGCCTTATTTCGTGGTGCAAAATAAAGCATTAATTCACCGCAATGCTCCTTCGCAACGGCAAATCTACACTGCCGTGCTCAAGGGGTCAGAAATTCCTTCAATTCTGCAGCGATTCCGGATCCCGATCCAGCGTGCCGTTTGGCAAACATCCGTGCCGATGCACCCATTTTTTGATAGCGTTGGCGATCGCCCCATGACGCTGCCAGGTCTTCTGCGCAATCAGACTCAGTCTTTGCCACAACCAATGCACCACACTCCTGCAAACCTTGAACTTCAGCGAAACGCCCCACTTTGGGCCCTGTCCAAATGGCTGCACCATTCGCCGCTGGCTCCAATGTATTGTGGACGCCTTTGCCAAATCCACCTCCGACAAGGGCAAGATGCCCGGCCCCATATGCATGCATCAATTCCCCCATGGCGTCGAGCAAAATAACATCCGCCTTGGGAAGTGGAACAGCAGGTTGGGCTTCAGTCCCACGGATTTCGCTCCAAATGATGGCCTCTGCCCCACATGCCTTCCACTCCGATTGCTGACGTTTCGCCCAATGCTCATCCCATTCATGCGGGACCACAATGCAAGCGCGCCCTGGTGCCCAAGATTCCCGGGCAATTCGAGATTCAGGGTCCCATCCGCTTCCAACTACCAGGCAATCGCGTTCGCCCACCCATTGTCTCATGGATGAGATGGATTGATTGCCGAGGGCCTTTTCTGCTTCTAACACTCGATCAAATCGCGGATCACCCATTGCCTTTGCCGCAATGCCCCAGCGCGCCAACTCCGACACGGAAGCATCACTCTGCACCAACACTTTTGACAATCGCTGCCAAGCCTGCCGATGAAATCCGCCCCACAAACGGAACGGCCAACGCCCCGGAATGACATGGCCCGCAAACAGCACCACATTTGCCGCGGTTGCAACCTGCCGAATGAGCTCCGGCCACACTTCATATTTCGAAAGTGCTAAGAAATGCAAGGCCGGCTCGGAAGCGCCCGCAGGGGTCAACGCCTTCAAAAACGCCCGAATGTTGGATGCAGTGTCCAGCGGCAAAGCAGCTACTGCATCCGATTCTTTCCACCACGCGGGTTGATGATTTGCAAAACGCTCCCAACCCGAAGGACTGTAAAAAGTGAGCATGAAACGGAGGTCCCTTTTCTTTCCACTCCTTGCATCGCTCTGGTCGCGAAGTGCTTTCATCACGGGTTGCGCTTGCTCAAATTCCCCGACCGAAGCACAGTGAAACCACGCCCATTTTTCACCATCCATTAGCGTATACGTGGCCTTCACAACACGATCCAGATTGCCTTTCCGCATCGCCAACCAGCCCCTTGCTTTGGCATTTCCCGTGGCAGCAGCCAAGCCAATCGCCCACCGATAAAAGCGCATAACACAAATGTGAATCAATCGCCCCATCGTCAACATGCTCAATACCAATGCTCGGGATTCGAGCGCTTGTAAATGTGAAATATCCAACCGATTTGCAACGAAGCCATTGCATCAAAACGCGGTCCCTCGTCTGCCAGCAACGTATCAAAATTCATCGGGCGTTGCGGCCATGTGCGGGCTTGCCAAAGTTCCACACCGCCAAACCAATTGACCAAGCCGTTGTCCGACATGTGCCAGTAACCGACAAATTCCCGAGCAGCCACTCCCCACGTCAAACGGTCATAGCCCGAAACGTACGGCTCCTCCAATTGCGTGATGCGGTTTTCGGTGTTTTCGAAGTGCACCCGGTGGTGGACTGACCCCACACCAAGCATGATCAAAACACCCGAATTGGGATTCGTATTGGCCAAGGGAAACAACTTTCCGGCATCCAACGTGAACCACCCTCCTTTGCCCGATAGGGTCAGCAAGGCGACCTGCCCTTCATTGTCAATCAATTGACCGGTGGGCGTGAGCAAATTTGACAGCACCCCCAACTCCTTCAACTCCATGCCAAATCCAAAGCTGGCTTGGCCGCCGAAAAACCAATTCTGAGCTGTTTTGACATGTGCACCCGCCCCAACGTGTCCGCCGGTTCCGTAACGCAAGCCCAAATCGCCCGCGCTACTCCCTACACCGCCGTGCACCTGAATGTAGGGAGAAAAAAGCACACTGTCCCTTACGGAACGGCCTTGGGCGCTCACTTCCGTTCGCACGCCGCAAACCATCACCAGCCAGAGGAAAACAAAAAGATGGTCTCGAATCGTCATTGTTGTGCGTTGGAATGCCCGTTCATTTTCTGTGCAGCAAGTTACCAATCGGCTGTTAGCTTTTCTGAAACCTTTGCATTTAAGGCTTATTCCCATTCGTAAATTTGTTAATGAACGCAGAATAAAAATGGAAGGCATCCAAATGGTGGACCTCATTGGTCAGCACCAAAAAATTGAAAACGAATTGCGCGAGGCCATGGGACGCGTGCTGGCTACGGGTGCTTTTGTCAAAGGGCCTGAAGTGCAGGCATTTGCGGAGGAGCTCGGGGATTTTACAGGTTCAAAGCATGTCATTCCTTGCGGAAACGGCACAGATGCCCTTCAAATTGCAATGATGGCGCTCGGAATTGGCCCGGGCGACGAAGTCATCACGACAGGATTTACCTTCATCAGTACGGTGGAGGTCGTTGCCTTGTTGGGAGCCAAACCCGTATTGGTGGACATTGACCCCGACTCCTTCACCATCGATGCAGGCCAGGTCGAACAAGCCATCACGGAGCGGACCAAAGCAATCGTGCCCGTTCATCTTTTCGGACAAATGGCGAATATGACGGCACTTGCCGCGATTTCGAAAAAGCACAACATCCCGATCATTGAAGACAATGCCCAAGCAATTGGTGCACAATGGACCGATAACGCCGGAAAGATGCACCAATCTGGAACCATTGGGCTCCTCGGTACCACGAGTTTTTTTCCTTCCAAAAACCTCGGTTGCATGGGGGATGGCGGTGCCGTAGTCACGCAAGATGAGCAGATGGCTGCAGCTTGTCGACAGATTGCCAACCACGGCATGTCCAAGCAATACCACCACGACGTGGTCGGGATCAACTCCCGGCTGGATGGCCTCCAAGCTGCGATTCTCCGGGTCAAACTGCTGCATTTGCCTCGCTACATTGCCGCCCGGCAGGAAGCTGCTAAGCGATACGACAGAATGCTCCAAGACGTGAAGGGAATCACCATCCCAAAACGCATCGAAAACAGCACCCATGTTTTTCACCAGTATACGATTCGGGTGGAAGCCTCCCGACGCGATGCGATGCGCGAGCATCTAAAACTCAAAGGCATTCCCACAGGCATTTATTACCCCATCCCGGGCCACGCACAAAAAGCATTCGCCTCCTTTGATTACGAGATCAGCGGGTTCAGTGAAAGTTCGCGTGCAGCATCTGAAGTGCTGTCTTTGCCCATGCACACCGAATTAAACGAACAGCAGCAGAACTATATCTGCGATGCTATTCGTATTTTTGTTTTAGATAATTAAGAAAAGATGAACATTGCAGTTGTAGGAACAGGATATGTTGGGCTTGTGAGCGGGACGTGCTTCGCGGAAACCGGCAACGATGTGATTTGCGTGGATATTGATGCGGCCAAAGTTGAGGCGATGAAAGGGGGCAAAATCCCGATCTATGAGCCGCATTTGGACGTTTTGTTCGAACGCAATATCAAGGCAGGAAGATTGACCTTCACCACGGATCTCGAGGCCGCCGTGGCCGAAGCATCGCTCATTTTCCTCGCATTGCCCACCCCTCCAGGTGAGGATGGATCAGCGGACCTCAGCTATGTTTTGGGCGTTGCGGGGCAACTGGGAAAAATCATCAAGGACTACAAAGTCATCATTGACAAGAGCACCGTTCCGGTGGGAACAGCTGACAAAGTGCACGCTGCAGTCGCTGAAAATGCGCAAGTGGATTTTGACGTGGTTTCCAACCCGGAATTCCTTCGTGAAGGATTTGCGGTCGATGACTTCATGAAACCGGACCGAGTCGTTGTAGGCTGTTCCAGTGCCCGCGCTGAAAAGTTAATGACCGAATTGTACAAGCCCTTTGTGCGTCAAGGCAATCCCATCCTCTTCATGGATGAGAAAAGTGCCGAATTGACGAAATACGCGGCCAACTCATTCTTGGCGACCAAAATCACGTTTATGAACGAAGTGGCCAACTTTTGCGAGTTGGTCGGTGCCGATGTTGACAAGGTGCGACGCGGCATGGGGACTGACACCCGCATCGGTTCCCGTTTTTTGTTCCCCGGCATCGGATACGGGGGAAGTTGTTTCCCCAAGGACGTGCAAGCCCTGCATCGAAGCGGGCAGGAAGCCAAATTTGAGTTTGGCATTCTAACGAGTGTGATGCGAGCGAACGAAGCACAAAAGACCGTTTTATTCGACCCCATCCGCGACCACTTTGGGGGCAACCTTGCAGGAAAGCGGATTGCTTTGTGGGGGTTGGCATTCAAGCCGGAAACAGACGACATCCGAGAAGCACCTGCTCTCTACATGATCGACCGGTTGGTCGCTGCAGGAGCGGAAGTCGTTGCATTCGATCCAGAAGCAATGGAAAACGTCAAAGGACGCATTGGTGATAAAATCCAATATGCAGAAAATCACATGGACGCTTTGGATGGCGCAGATGCATTGCTCATTTGCACCGAATGGCAAGTATTCCGAAATCCGGACATGAAAGCGGTCAAGGAACGATTGAAAACTCCAGTCATTTTTGATGGAAGAAACTTGTACGACCTGGACAGCATGCGGGAGTTAAATGTGTACTACAAGAGCATTGGACGCTCCACCGTACACCCAGCCTAAATCATGGAACGAGTTCTCATCACCGGCGCTGCAGGATTCCTTGGATCTCATTTGTGTGAACGATTCATACAAGAAGGGTTTAAGGTAGAAGCCATGGATAACCTCATCACAGGGGATCTCAAAAACCTCAGCACGTTATTGGACCACCCGCACTTCACATTCCACAACCACGATGTAACGGAGTACATTGACTTGGATGGAGAACTGGACCACATTTTGCACTTCGCATCGCCGGCCTCTCCAATCGATTACTTAAAAATCCCCATTCAAACCCTCAAAGTGGGTTCCTTGGGCGTGCACAATTGCCTGGGATTGGCCAAGCACAAAGGTGCACGGGTCACCATCGCCTCCACCAGTGAGATTTACGGAGATCCAGAGGTACATCCGCAACATGAAGAATATTTTGGGCACGTAAACACCATCGGTCCGCGAGGCGTCTACGATGAGGCGAAACGATTTCAGGAATCCATCACCATGGCCTATCACCGGTACCATGGCGTGGAGACTCGCATCGTACGTATTTTCAATACGTACGGCCCACGGATGCGCCTGAACGATGGGCGCGTGCTTCCGGCTTTCATTGGGCAGGCATTGCGCGGCGAAGACCTGACCATTTTTGGCACGGGATCGCAAACCCGAAGCTTCTGTTACGTTGACGACTTGGTCGAAGGGATTTTTCGTCTGCACTTCTCCGATGAGACACGACCTGTGAATATCGGCAACCCCGATGAAATCACCATTGGCGACTTCGCCGAAGAAATCATCGCCCTCACGGGAACGGATCAGAAAGTGGTTTACCGAGACCTACCGGAAAACGACCCCAAGCAACGGCAACCAGACATCACCCGAGCCAAAACTGTTTTGGGCTGGGAACCATCGATCGATCGGGCCGAAGGCTTGAAGCGGACCTATGCCTATTTCAAAACGCTGTCCACCGAAGAGTTGCACAAATCGGAACATAAGGACTTTGCCGATTTTCGGAAGGCCTAATCGAACCATCCCATGGAATATCAAGCTCACGAAACCGCCGCCATCGATGAAGGAGCAAGCATCGGAAAAGGTTCCAAAATTTGGCACTTCAGCCACATCATGCCGCGCGCTGTTTTGGGCGAAAACTGCAACATTGGCCAAAACGTGGTCGTATCTCCCGGCGTGATTTTGGGCAAGAATGTCAAGGTGCAAAACAACGTCTCGATCTACGAAGGTGTGACCTGCGAAGACGACGTATTCCTTGGGCCCAGCTGTGTATTCACCAACGTGATTAACCCGCGAAGTGCCGTGGTACGGCGCGGTGATTACGCTCGCACCCGGGTAGGAAAAGGAGCCACAATCGGAGCCAACGCAACCATCGTGTGTGGCAATGACATCGGTTCATTCGCCTTTATCGGCGCTGGAGCTGTCGTCACGACTGCAGTGCCAAACTACGCTTTGCTCGTCGGGAATCCCGCCAAGCAAATTGGTTGGATGTCTGAATTTGGTCAACGGCTGCACTTTGATGATCAAGGCATAGGCGTCTGCAGTGAATCCCAACAAACCTATCAACGCACGAAATCGGCCGAAGGCAAGGAAGCCGTGCACCGCATCCATTGAATTTCAACATGAGCATGTACCAAAAATTAATCGACAAAGAGGCCACGATGAGCGTCGTAGGCTTGGGTTACGTTGGGCTGCCAATTGCCTTAGCCTTCGCCAAGCACATCCGGGTCATCGGTTTCGACATCAACGCCGAACGCATCGAAATGATGCGCAATCAAATCGATCCGTCGGAAGAATTGGAAGCCAAAGATTTCGAAGGATGTGACATCACATTCTCGGCGGATCCGGAAGACTTGAAGCGTGCACAGTTTCACATTGTAGCTGTCCCGACCCCCATCAATCCCTCCAATCATCCTGACCTCAAGCCCCTGCTCGGAGCAACACGAACCGTCGCAGGTGCGCTAAAACCTGGCGATTATGTCGTCTACGAGTCCACGGTTTACCCGGGATGCACAGAAGACGATTGCGTCCCCGTCCTCGAAGAGGTCAGCGGATTAAGCTTCAACAAGGACTTCAAAGTAGGCTACAGCCCGGAACGAATCAATCCGGGGGACAAGGTCAATACAGTAGAAACCATTGTGAAGGTGGTGAGTGGCTCGGATGAGAGCAGTTCGGAAGACATTGCCAAAACGTATGAATTGGTGGTCAAGGCGGGGACACACCGTGCCTCAAGCATCAAAGTAGCAGAAGCTTCCAAAATCATCGAGAATACGCAGCGCGATGTCAATATTGCGCTCATCAACGAGCTCAGCATCATATTCGATCGCATCGGCATCAACACGTATGAAGTCTTGGAGGCCGCAGGAACGAAATGGAATTTCCTCAAATTCTCTCCGGGACTGGTCGGCGGACACTGCATCGGCATTGACCCGTATTACCTGACGTGGAAATCCAACAAACTGGGATACAACGCGCGGGTCATCAATTCCGGCAGGCACGTAAATGATGCCATGGGCGCCCACGTTGGCAAACAGGTTGTCAAGAAAATGCTCGAGCAAGACAAGAATCCGCTGGAATCGCGCATCCTCGTCATGGGATTGACCTTCAAAGAAGATGTGGCGGACATCCGCAATACCAAGGTGGTGGATGTCATTCGTGAATTGCAGAGTTACAGCATTGCAGTGGACGTCATCGACCCCTTCGCAAACCCAGCCGAAGTCACAGATGAATACGGATTCGACCTGTCCGAAAGCCCAACCATGGGAGCCTACGACGCAGTGATTCTCGCCGTGAGTCACGAGCCATACCGCGGGATGACCGAAACTGATTTTGAAGCACTGATGAAAGATGACAAAGGGGTTCTTGCGGATTTGAAAGGGCTGCTTCGCGGCCAAATCGAACGCCTGAATTACTGGAGTCTTTAACCTTGAACGAACGCATGAAACGCACATTCCAATCCATTCTCGTCACAGGCGGTGCCGGCTTCATTGGCTCGCACGTGGTCCGAACGTTGCTCAAGAACCACGAGGAAGCGAAAATTGTGAATCTGGACTTGCTGACGTACGCCGGAAACCTCGAGAATCTACGGGACATCGAGAACGCACCGCAGTATGCATTTGTCAAAGGTGACATCCAAGACCGCGCCTTGATCGAATCCTTGTTTGAACAGCACAAATTTGATGCTGTCGTCCACCTCGCTGCCGAGAGCCATGTGGACCGGAGCATCACCAATCCAATGGCCTTCCTCGAGACCAACATCATTGGTACTGCCACCTTGCTGCACGCGGCTAAAAATGCGTGGGAAAGCGACATGGAAGGCAAATGTTTCTACCACATCTCTACCGACGAGGTCTATGGATCCTTGGGTGCTGAAGGGCTATTTACCGAAGACACACCGTATGACCCGCGCAGCCCCTACAGTTCTTCCAAGGCGTCGAGCGACCACCTCGTCCGCGCTTGGCATCACACGTATGGCTTGCCTGTGGTCATTTCCAACTGCTCGAACAATTACGGTTCTTTTCAATTCCCTGAAAAGCTCATCCCACTAATGATTCGCAACATCCGAGACCAACGCCCCTTGCCTGTCTATGGCGAAGGGGTCAACGTTCGGGACTGGCTGTGGGTTGAAGATCACGCGTCGGCGATTGATGTTATTCTTCACAACGGTGCGTTTGGCCGAACATACAACATCGGGGGCTTGAACGAATGGCGCAACATTGATTTGGTGCACGAACTCATTCGCTTGGTTGACGAAGCTTTGGGAAGGCCAGAAGGCACTTCGAAAGGCCTGATTGAATATGTAAAAGACCGAGCAGGCCATGATATGCGTTATGCGATTGACGCCTCGCGCATTGAGGAAGAATTGGGCTGGAAACCATCCATCACCTTCGAAAAAGGCCTGGCGGCAACCGTTGATTGGTACTTGAGCAATGGGCAATGGCTTGACTCCGTGACCTCTGGACAATACCAGCAGTATTATCAAAATATGTACAGCAACCGAGACGAAGAATGAGCTGGCTCAATCGCCTTCGTCCCAAATCCAATCGTGCCGAGGCGCCTGACTTCAGCGCTCAACCCATGCGCATTGGCGAATTCCTCGTGACCGATGTGCATTCGCACATGGTGCCTGGAGTGGACGACGGCGCCGAGTCTCTGGAGCAATCCATGGCGATGATCGAAAAACTTGTGGCCATGGGATACCGCCAATCGGTTATCACCCCGCACATACATTCCGACATCTACCCCAATTCCATCCACACCCTGCGCGATCCGTTTGAAAAATTAAAAGATGCCGTCGCGGCGCGTTGGCCGGAATTCAACGTGCACCTCGCCGCCGAATACTTCTTGGACGATCACTTTGAGCATTGCATCGCAGCCGACGATCTCCTTTGGTTTCCTGGCGTCGATGAAAATGGCCGTGAAATCAAGTGTGTCTTGTTTGAATTTGGGTTCCATGAACCTCCCATGAACCACGACCATGTGCTGTTCGAATTACAAATGGCAGGGTATACCGGTGTTTTGGCGCACGCCGAGCGCTATCCGTATTGGCATCAAATGCCCCAAGAAATTCAAGCGTTGGCCGATCGTGGCTTTTGGATCACTGTCAATGCCGCGTCACTCGCAGGAGCCTACGGTCCCGAAATGTACCAGGTGGCGAAGCGCTTGGTTGAAAGCAAAACGGCGCGCATGATTTGCTCGGACGCCCACGGATTGCGTCATTTGGAAAGCCTTGAAGCCATTAGCAAGTCACCGGTGGTGCAACAGTGGCTGCACCATGGGAATCCCGCCAGCGCCGCTGTGCCTGCGTTGCAATAAACCTCGCGGGAAGCCAACCCATCTGCACGGACGAATACTGCACGGACGCATCTGTGCGAAGAAATGCTGAATGTCCGGGCTTCAGTTTCCGACCGGAGCCAATTTCACTTTGAGCCCGTCCAGGTCATTGGCCAAATGGATTTGACACCCCAACCGACTGTTGTCCTCTACAAAAAACGCTTCGTCCAACATGTCCTCCTCATCGTCTGATTTTTCAGGCAACGAGTGGCCGCTTTCCACATACATGTGACAACTGGCGCACATCGCCATTCCGCCGCATGTCCCTTCCACCGGAAGCTCAGCGCTGCGACATAATTCCATCATGTTCATGCCCATGTCTGTGGGCCCATCGAGGTCATGCACTTGACCTTCTCGATCTACTACTTGGATGCGAATGGTGTTTTCCATGCTTGCAAAAGTTCTTCAGGTTCAATCAGAAGGCATTCACACCATTCACCGTGGTGTACTTGAGCACCAGATTCTTGTCGGGATAGATACGTTTGAATGCGCTCTGAACCATGAGAGTGGCCTCGTGAAAACCGCACAAAATCAACTTCAGTTTGCCCGGGTACGTATTGATGTCTCCGATCGCATAAATCCCAGGAACATTCGTGCTGTAATCAAAGGTATCGACCTCCACGGCGTTCTTGGTGATGTTCAGATTCCAATCGGCAATGGGACCCAATTTGGGACTCAACCCAAACAACGGAACCCAATGGTCGGTCGCCAACGTATGCATTCCGTCTTCCTTGGTCTTGACCACTACGGATTGCAGATCAGTATCGCCGTGCACCTCTACCACTTCGGCATTGGTCATCAATCGAATGCGGCCGGCTGCCGCGTGATCCATGACTTTCTGAACGCTATCCAAATGCCCGCGAAATTCGGTGCGTCGATGCACCAATGTGACCTCCTTCGCCACACCTTCCGCCAAGAAAATGGCCCAATCCAGCGCGGAGTCGCCACCACCGGAAATGATGACTTTCTTGTCACGGTAAAATTCTGGATCCTTGATGATGTATTCTACCCCGTGATCTTCAAAATTCGCCAGGCCATCCACCGGAGGTTTGCGCGGTTCAAAACATCCCAAGCCGCCCGCGATCGCGATGATGGGAGCGCGGTGCTTCGTGCCTCGATTGGTTGTCAGTATGAATTGGCCCTCTTCGTCTTTCTCAATTTCCTCTGCACGTTCACCCAACGTAAAACCCGGTTCGAACGGAGCCGCTTGTTCCATCAATTTATCGACCAAATCACCTGCCAAAATAGACGGGTATGCCGGGATGTCATAAATGGGTTTCTTCGGGTAGATTTCACTGCATTGGCCACCCGCCTGAGGCAACGCGTCAATCAAGTGACAACGCAGCTTAAGCAGGCCGGCTTCAAACACCGTGAATAAGCCACAAGGACCAGCTCCAATGATAAGGATGTCGGTTTGGATCATGCTGAAATCAAGTTCTAAAATTGAATTGCTCTGCTTTGAACGGTCGCAAAATTAATGAATGAACAACGACGAGGTACCTGTTGTTCGGCAAAAATGAAAACCCGTTCTCCATGCCTATTCCGACCAATTGATCGCTTCGACTTTCACTACTTCGGGAGCGGCTTGGCGAATGGCCTGTTCCACCCCTCCTTTCATGGTCATATGGATCATTTGGCAATCTGCACAGGCGCCATGAAGTTCCACTCGGACGTGGAGCTCATCGGTGACCTCAACCAAGCTGATATCGCCACCGTCCGCCTCCAAATATGGCCGCAGCGTTTGCAATGCAGCTTCTACGCGTTCGTGTATGTCTTTCGGCGATGCCATCAATCGGTTTTCTTCCCCAAAACTTGGAGCAAGTTAGCCAACACCGCTCGGAAAGCAGCGGCCGCGGGAGAATCTCCTTGCAGCATAGCAGGACGTCCCGCATCGCCCGCCTCTCGGATGGATTGGATCAAGGGCAACTCCCCCAAAAACGGTGTCTCCAAGGACTCCGCCAAGCGTTTTGCTCCATCGCGACCGAAAATGTCGTAGCGTTTCTCGGGCATATCCGGCGGAACGAAATAAGCCATGTTTTCGATCAGCCCAAGCACAGGAACATTGATGGTTTCCAACCGAAACATACCAACGCCCTTTCGAGCATCTGCCAATGCCACCTCCTGCGGTGTGCTCACCACAACGGCTCCTGTCAGAGGAACGTCCTTCACTAAGGAAAGGTGAATATCGCCTGTTCCCGGAGGAAGGTCGACAATCATAAAATCCAACTCCCCCCAGTGCGCATCCGTAAACAGTTGACCCAACGCGCGGCTGGCCATGGGGCCCCGCCAAACAATGGCTTGGTCGGGATCCGCAAAAAAGCCGATGGACAAAACCTTAACACCGTACTGCTCGATGGGCTGGATCAATGTTCGCTCGCCCATTTCCACGGGCACCGGTTTCGCATCTGTGACGTCGAACATTGTCGGGACACTTGGCCCGTGAATGTCCGCATCACACAAACCCACTTTGTATCCCAATTGAGCCAGTCCAACCGCGAGGTTCGCAGCAACGGTGCTTTTTCCTACACCGCCTTTGCCCGATGCAACCGCGATGACATTCTCCACTCCGGGCAACACCTTGCGGGTGTCAGCCGTGCGCTCCTCTGCCTTGACGGGCGTGATTTGCACCTCCATGGCACAGTTTTCGCCGAAAGCCCGCTCCAAGGCAAACCGAACCGCTTCATCCATGCGCTGCCGTGCATGCATTGCCGGATTTCCCGTTTTGACTTCCACATTGACGACGTTCTCGGATACGGCATGGACCGTGACCCATTGCAGAGACACGACATCCTTGCCCAATTCGGGATCCATCACCCCTTTCAGCGCTTCCAGCACTGCTTCTTCTGTCCATTCCATGTTCATTCCATTTCGCATTCCACCATTGGATCCCAATGCAGTTTCTCAAAATTCACGACGCGATTTTCCCGCACCTCTACTCCTTCTGCACGCAACAATTCCTCCATCGGCATGTTCGCTGAAAAATGCATCCATCCCGTGAGCAAGCCCATTCGATTGACTACGCGATGGGCGGGGACGGGTGGCACCGCTTCAAACGAGCCATTCAACACCCAACCCACACGGCGGGCCGCTCCTTTTGCACCGATGCTGGCAGCAATCGACCCATATGAACTGACACGGCCCGCAGGAATGAGGCGCGTGATCGCGAAGACATCATTTCTGAATTGATCCGAGGAAGGCTTGGGCATGGCAGCCATCAAATTTGAATCTGCAAGTAGTGGATTTTCCGGCCTTCTTCCAACCACATTTGCTCGTAAAAGGTCTTCACCTCAAGCAATTCCCTCAAATCTTCCGGGACACGTTCCATCAACTCTCCGTAGACATCCGTGCTGTCATAATTGATCCGGTAATTGGCCGCTTCATAACTCTCCTTAGAAAGCGCGTACAGCAAAGGGCTGTCGCTTTTCACGTGGATCAGACTCCCTGGCTTCAAAATGTTTCGGTACCGCTCTTCAATAAAATGAGACGACGTGATTCGCTTGGTCCCTTTCTCATCCTTCGGCTGCGGATCGCTGAACGTCAGCCAGATGCCGCTCACCTCATCGGGTGCGAAATACCGATCAATGAATTCAATGCGCGTTCGAAGGAATGCCACATTTCGGATATCCTCTTCGTTGATGGTCTTGGCCCCTTTCCACACGCGCTGGCCCTTGATATCGACTCCGATAAAATTGCAATCCGGGCTTTTTCGCGCTTGCGCAATGGTGTATTCTCCTTTGCCACAGCCCAATTCCAAGACAATGGGATGATCGTTGCCAAACACTCGCTGGGACCATTCTCCGCGGAATTCGAAGTCTTTGCCGTCAATGGCGTCCTGCAGTGTCGGTTCAAATACCCGTTCGAAGGTGGCCAGCTCCTTCCATTTTGCCAATTTTCCTTTGCCCATAGACTCGGTAAAATTACGGAACTTAGGCAGGATGAACGGCAACGAATTCAATCGACCTCGCGTATTGTTCGCAATTCTCGACTGGGGCATGGGCCACGCCACCCGCAGTGCGCCTTTAATTGCCCATGCCTTGGATCAAAATTGGGTTGTCCATGTCGCTTCCAAGGGAACGGCACTTGCATTCCTTCGAACGGAGTTCGAGGGGACCAATGTGATTTTCCATACCAAACCAGGCCCCGAAATCAAGTATGCCCGGCGCGGAAATCTGATCAAAATCGCCTTGCAAATCCCTGCTTTTCTATCGAGTATTCGGTCCGAGAAGCAATGGACCGTTGCACAGGTCGCGCAGCATAACCTCTCGCACATCGTCAGCGACAATTGTTACGGCGTCGCTCATCCAACGGTGCCTTCTGCCTTGATTTCTCATCAATTACAACTTCCCGTTCCGCATGCGCTGCGATGGATTGCGAAGGCATTTGTCATCCAACAAGCACAACGTTTCAAAGCCGTTTGGGTTCCCGACACTTCGGATTTTGCACTGTCGGGCAGCCTCGCTTCAGCCAATCCTCTTCAGCATCAAACTTCGATTGGAGTGCTCAGCCGGTTGTCTTTGACCGAGGAAACAGGACCCTGGAACCGAGTTGGAATGGTCAGCGGTCCAGAGCCGCACCGAAGCCTCATGGAAGCTGCGCTGCGCCAGTGGATCATGTCCGATTCAGCGCCTGGGCTTTTGATCGCGGGACGCCCGTCGGGCCAGCGGGAACAGGAAGGCAACCTAACGGTCTGGCCCAACCCATCGCGCGCTGAGCTTTCGTCGGCCTTGCATGGCGCCACGACGGTTGTTTGCCGATCCGGCTACTCCTCCCTTTTGGACTTGGCCGCACTCGGAAAATCAGCCATTCTGGTTCCTACGCCGGGACAACCGGAACAACTTCAACTTGCGCGCCATTGGAAAAAGCGCTGGGGAATGGCCACCATGTCTCAATCCGAATTGGAACGGGGTTCATTGCCTGCGACAACCGGAGAAATTTTCGCACATGAGCCAAATGTTTTGGCCTGTTCAGTTCTACAGGGGTTCGTGACCGATTAACTTTAACGCATCCAAAATGGAACAGCCCAAAAACGACGAACATTTTATGCGCCTGGCATTGGCCGAAGCGCAACATGCGTTTGAACAGGACGAGGTTCCCGTCGGGGCGGTGATTGTAGCCCGCAATCAGGTCATTGCCCGCGCCCACAATTTGTGTGAGCGACTTAATGATTTCACTGCGCACGCTGAAATGCAGGCATTCACCGCTGCTTCGGAGTTCTTGGGCGGTAAGCATCTAGATCAATGCACGTTGTATGTGACGCTAGAACCTTGTCCGATGTGCGCCGGAGCTGCGTTCTGGACGCGGGTTGGACGAATTGTATTCGGAGCTTCGGATGAAAAACGGGGTTTTCAAAAGTGGGGCAACCACTCCAAGGATCGATTGATTCATCCGAAAACCACCGTTGACCGAGGTGTTTTGGAGGACGAATGCAGTGCCTTGATCAAGTCATTTTTCGAGAGCAAGCGAAAAAAGCGACTGTAAATCCCGGTCTGAACAGCTCTACTCGCAAGTCCTGTTTAACTTTGGCCAGCACCCCTGTGTCATGATTAACATCGATAAGAACCTCATTCAGCAATTAAATGACCGCATTCAAGCGGGTCAGGACAAAGAGTTGCGCGCATGGGCAAGCGATTTACACGCTACTGACATCGCGGAGATTCTCGACCAAATGCGCTTGGAGTCTGCGAGTTACCTCTACCGATTACTGGACACCGAAGTCAAAGCTGACGTGCTCATTGAACTGGATGAGGATCAGCGTGCCGATCTGCTGTCGGGAATGACAGCAGAAGAAATTGCCGGAGGAGTAATGGGACAATTGGATTCGGATGATGCCACCGATGTTCTGTCTGAACTCCCTCCCAACAAAGCAGAGGAGGTCATCGGGCATTTGGAAAATGACGAACGTGCATCGGACATCCGAGATCTGCTGAACTATGAAGAAGGAACCGCAGGCGCGATGATGGCAAAGGAGCTGGTCAAAGTACAAGCCGAATGGACGGTAACCCGGGCCATCCGAGAAATCAGACGGCAAGCGGAAGAATTGCACCAAGTCTACACGGTCTATGTGGTGGACACAGAAGATCGACTGACCGGTCGACTCAGCATGAAACATCTTCTTTTGGGCGCTGAGAGCACGCGCTCCAAAATCGCAGAATTGCAAAAAGAGGAAGGGATTGTCACAATCCTTGCGCAGGAGCCTTCTGAAAAGGCAACCATGTTGATGGAGCGTTACGACTTGGTTGCCTTGCCCGTCGTCGATTCAGAGCAAAAACTGGTGGGTCGTATCACCATTGATGACGCCGTCGACAGCATCATCGAAGATGCCGAACGGGATTACCAGCTCGCGAGCGGAATCTCGGAAGATGTAGAATCCAGTGACAGCGTGATCACACTCACCCGCGCCCGACTGCCCTGGCTGCTCATTGGCCTGATCGGTGGAATTGGCGGTGCATACGTCATCGGGTGGTTTGACATCAAGGAAAATGCCGAAATGGCACTGTTCATTCCCCTGATTGCAGCGATGGGCGGAAACGTAGGTGTGCAATCCGCGGCCATTGTGGTGCAAGGTTTGGCTTCGAGCCACATCAACACGAACAACCTGCTCAGGCGTTTATCGAAGGAATTGGGTGTGGGAATCCTCAATGGTCTCATCTGTGGCTTGATCATCTTAGGGGTGACCCTGTTGCTTAATTTCGGCACGTCATTGAGCATCACCGTGAGCCTGGCTTTGCTCTGTGTCATCATTTTCGCTGCGCTCTTTGGCACGTTCGTTCCACTCATGCTGCACCGCTACAAAATTGATCCGGCGCTGGCTACCGGCCCTTTTATCACAACTGTAAATGACATCATCGGATTGATGATCTATTTCGCTGTGGGAAGTCTGATCAGCGGCTTGATTCTCGGGTGAGATGAACAAACGGGTTGTCTTTCTGGACACTGTCCATTCCATTTTATTTGACCGGTTGAACGCTGAGGGAATGTCCTGTTCATGGGAGATAGATATGGGCCGGGATTCAATCATGAACGGTGCCCTGCATGATGTCCATGGCATTGTGCTCCGATCGCGCCTCACATTGGATTCCAGCCTGCTCGATGCAATGCCCCAGTTGAAGTGGATTGCGCGCAGCGGTGCAGGCCTCGAAAACATTGATACTGAATCGGCAGAAGCAAGAGGCATTCGGGTAATCAATTCACCCGAAGGCAATGCGGCTTCCGTTGGAGAACATGTGGTTGGGCAGCTGCTCATGTTGCTGCACAAATTGCATACAGGGCACCAACATGTCCAACAAGGCGGCTGGGACCGAGAAGCGCATAGGGGCTCAGAGCTCGGCGCAAAAACGGTTGGGATCATCGGATACGGCAACATGGGGAGTGCTTTCGCACAGCGGCTCTCTGGATTCGGATGCAGGTTGCTCGCTCAAGACCTCATCAAACGGGGCTTCCATGGTGAATATGGCGTTGAAGAGGTCGAACTCGCGGTGATTTTTGAGCATTGCGATGTGGTTTCACTGCACGTCCCGTTGACCGAAATCACGCGCAAAATGGTGGACACAACTTGGATTCAACGGTTCAAAAAACCCGTCATCCTCATCAATTCATCGCGCGGGGCAGTGGTGGAAACGACTGCCGTGGTAGCCGGATTGGACTCGGGTCATCTTCAAGGTGCCATCTTGGACGTGATCGAATATGAAAAGAAGAGTTTAGAGGGGCTATCGGCACGTCCGGAAGCCCTGGACAACTTATCCAGCGACGAGCGGGTAGTCCTCTCTCCTCACGTTGCTGGTTGGAGTCATGAGAGCTATTTCAAGCTCAGCAACGTACTCGCGGATAAAGTGTTACGCAATTCTTGAACCCTTCCTGACTGGCCATTCAAAAATTTCCTAGGGAATAATGACCAATTCACTGCTAAGGATGGAAAAGAAAAACAACTGCAAAAATGATGCGGGGTAATATGCCCTAATTTCGAGAAAGGCGCCCATCGTCATCGATTCGTATCCAAATGAAGAAAAAAAAATGGCACTCTTCGGACTTCCGGAGAACAACAAAACACGGGCTATACGCGAAATCTACGGCACCTACAAGACGTCGTTGGATTCAAAAGACGTTGGGAGGCCTCTTCATTTTCTGGTTACTATCTCAAGCTATAACCCCATGGACGGGCCTTCACAAATGGGAGCGTGCTTTGCCGGAATTAGAATCCAAGCTAGCTGACGAAAAGCTCCAAGATGCCAACGCATGGATTTTTGGTTCCAGCACGGTCTTACATCATGTCATACCTCATCAGTTGGACTCGGCGACGAAAGCCCACCACCTCAAGTGGTATAATTTCGGTATCCAACGTTCTGCCCCGCCCGAATCCTTCTACCTCGCGCATGAATTGATTGACAGTCCCGAAGCCAATGAATTGAAGGTGCTCGTCTTTGAGTTGCAACCTGAAGAACTCCTCGCATGGGAGGATGTTTCAAATCTTCGAAACACTGCTCAACTGAATCTCATTGAATCGCAGCGTAGAATCAGGTGTCTTCCGTGGCAAGCACCCAATAAATTGAATCAAAATTTTGAGCAATCGCGAATTCTCGCTTGGGGTTGGGTGCAACATGTTGTAGCCTTTTTGCGACCTGCAAAACACATGCAAAATCGCGTAAAACCCATTAGCCGATTAAGCGAAAAAGGCTTTATCGAATTGAAAGAATCCGACTGGATGACAGGACGACTCGCTGCGTCTCACTCGAAATGGGCAAACAATAAGGACAGCTTGATTGATCATCAAGTATTCATTGCTCAAGATTTTGATTACCGAAAGACTTTACCCGATCCAACCATCAATTGGGACTGCGATGGACGCGTAAAACCCATTCTGGACCAAATGGAAATCTTATTGAACAAATGCGAAAAAAACGGCGTACAATGCATTTTTCATTTTCAAAACCTCTGGGAAACCAACGGATGCATCTATTATTCTGCCATTGAAAAATGGGGGGACGATCACGTCTTCGAATCGATGGGATACGCTCGAAATGAAGCCCTTTACGATAAGGGAGATCGATATGACGAAACCCATCTTCTGCGATCAGGGGCCAAAAAGTTTACCACAATTTTCGGCGAAAGTTTGAACCTGATCCTCAACAACACTAACAAAAAAGAGGAGTAATGTGGCTACTCAATCGTTGAAACGAATGAGGTCTTTCACAGAGTCCTTCGCTCCGATAAACACAAAAAGGGCATAGCCCAATATGAGAGCATTGACCGCAGCAAAAAAACCTTGACTGGTATAGCCATTATTGAAATCCCAGTAAGCTCCAAAAATCCATTGCAAAATGATCAAAAGGGTAGCAAAGATGTAGCTCGGTAACACGGGTGTCCGATTCGTTACTTTTGGCGTTCTTGCAAATGGAATCTTCTTCCTTGTAAGTGCCTGTTGAAGAGACTTCAACACACCTCCAATGTTCACAGGAATCAACAGAAGATTGAGTGCATACACCCGGAATACATCATTACGCTCATACCTCATCAAACGAAGATCCCTGCCGTATAAAAAGAAGTAAGGCACCGCTGTCAGAGGCAACCAAAAAGATCCAACACTATCGGTCATGGGAAATGAGAGTAGGAGAAGCAATCCGACATTCACTCCTGTGATTGAAACGAGATAATGCAATCGCATAAATCCTTCTTTCAATCTTTGAATGAATCCACTCTTTCCTCGTAAATAGGACAGCGCCTTGGGAAGTATGAGTAATCCACCGTTCGCCCACCTTCTCCGCTGTATGAGCAGCGAGCCAAAATCAGATGGTGTCGCACTGTAAGCCAATCGCGCAGGATGGTTCCAAAGCGTCCACTTCCTCTGAAGTAAATCAATGGTACTCTCTGTGTCTTCGATGACCGTTCGATCCTGAACGTAGCGCTTCATCTTAAACCCTCTTTCCTCGAATGAATGAGCAATATCCTCCAATGCCTCCTTGCGCATTAAGGCATTAGCCCCGACCCAATAAGTGGCGTTCCAAGTCGTGAACCCCTGGTGAATGATGTACTGAATATCTGTGGTTGCACTCGCGATACGTTCCAATAGACCAGCTGATCCCGGAATTGAACTGTACGGGGTCTGAATGACCGCGACCCTCTCAAAATCAGGCCGATTCAGATCATCCGTCAACCGTTTTGCATAATGTGGCAAGAGCAAGCTATCCGCGTCGAGTGTAATGACAAAAGGAGAATCCGGCACATCAAATTCTTCGACGACTTGATGCCCATCACAACTGCCTTCTAAATGCAACTGGCGCTCACCATTGTTCATGCGTGTAACAGACCACCTATTCCCCATCAAGCCCAAGTAACTATTCAGATTTGAAGCCTTATTCGATGCATGGGTGCAATTCTCGAAGGTCTTGCGTTCAAAAGAACTGATATCTGCCTCAAACCATGAATGCAATAAGCCCCAAGCAGAAGCCATTGGTCCAACCTCTTTCTCTCCCTCCTCCCATTTCACGGCATGCTCCCAACACGCATAGGCACGAGACAACAGCACTTCCATTGTAAAAAATCGATTGGTATGTGAGTCCTGCCCATTATTCAATGTTTGCGCAGCTTGATCAGCAAACCAATTTCCGCATGCCTCAAATGTCTCGGAAAGGAGCTGAGACTTCTGATCCGTAGCTGAAACTTTGCATACAAGCTGCTCCTGAGTTTTAATGTAATCCGCCATTGGATTCAATAATTCACGGATTTCCGTGGGGATTCCTCGGGCTCGTTGCAGGAGTTTCAACTCTTCGGGATCTGCTGTATTTGGAGGATTATCGATCAAGAGTACGAGCCTTTTGGTCACGAACTCTTGAAAAACAGCACTCATCAGTGTCTGATATATCGTATTGTACTCTTCCTTGAATGAAGGGACCAACACCGTTACATCAGTAATATTTCTTGAGGTGGCCTCCACAGGCTGTCTCAGCTGTTTAAAGGTCTTACTTCTACGACGTATATAAAACGCTCGCGTAATTTGATAGACCACCCCCCCATAAATGAGAAGAGCGGTTGTAAGAAGGTAGAAGAAATGTCCAATTCCTCCAGACCAATCACCCTGTACACATTCCTCAAAGAGAATCGGTAATTGGTCAATTAGGGTGAACCCCCCAAAAATCAGGGTCCCGAAAACACAGCAAATGGTAATGCGCCACTCACGGGCTGAATGCCATTGTGACTCATCTATTGGGAGATGAAAGAACTTGAGGTTATCGGACATGCATACCTATATACGACGAGCTACGCCAAAGGTTGCAAGCGAACCCATCGTCTATTTAGATTCGAAATCCTTGTAAATCACGCTTTCCGCACAAGCCGTAAAGAATATAATCCGATGCAGTTTCAGAAAACAAACAAGGTCTAATATTGGCACCGATATTCAGTATTCCGACTGGGTGCGCTCTCGGCCAGAAGCTGAATACAACACCTTCAAGGCAGAGGCCTTGCGCAATTCCTGCTTCACATCGGTCACGATT
>Ga0206131_10002031_pt1 | contig 25085 bp, 20 predicted proteins | sample Helgoland_Spring_FD_148636 | JGI IMG/M metagenome (GOLD analysis project Ga0206131, IMG submission 148636) | Pelagic subsurface seawater microbial communities from Kabeltonne, Helgoland, North Sea - Helgoland_Spring_Bloom_20160517_1 | ecosystem: Environmental > Aquatic > Marine > Epipelagic ...
TTTAATAGATAGTTTTTGATACTACTATTTTCAATTGTTTTTCTTGTATACCCTTGGTATTGTCCAATATTTAATGCAATTTGACAGACTTTTCTTAGAGATGGTTCTTCATTTTTCGGAATCCTAACAGTTTGTATCAAAAAGTGGTTTTTCTCTATTATTTCAGTATTTCCATGACCATCTTTGAAAAATTCAGGCATACTCATTATTTTATCATATTTAGTTTTTGATTGTTTTTTCCACTTAGTTGCCTTCCAACTAGATTCGGATAGTATTCTTTTGATAGGTTGCCAGAACTTTTTTCCATCAAAAGAAGTATTGGTTTTACGTTTTTGTTTTGCTATTTTTCGAATTTGTTCAAATAAAGTTTCAATAGTTGTTAACATCTTATACTTTAGATGACATTTTAAATATTTTTAAAATAAAAATTGATATTGTTATTCTAAAAATTAAACATATATAATGTGTCAAATTTACAGTATTGAAGGAAATATTGGATCTGGAAAGTCAACTCTAGTGAGAATATTAAAAAAATTTTTTAAAGATAATAATAATATTATTTTTGCAGATGAACCTGTTGATGAATGGATGTCAATTAAAGATAATTCTGGTGAAAATATTTTATCTAAATTTTACAAGGATCAATATAAATATGGCTTTTCTTTTCAAATGATGGCTTATATTTCTAGGATTTCAATTCTTAAAAAACTTGTTAAAGATAATCCTAATAGTATTATTTTTACAGAACGTTCTGTATATACTGATAAAAAAGTGTTTGCACAAATGTTATACGACCAAGGTAAAATAGAACAAATAGATTTTATAATTTATAATAAATGGTTTGAACATTTTTTAGATGAAATAGATATTACTGGAGTTATTTATATAAAAACTGATCCAGTTAACTGTTTTGAAAGAATAATTAAAAGAAATAGGAAAGGAGAAACAATTCCATTAGAATATTTAGAAATGTGTCATAATTATCATGAAAAATGGTTAGATGAACAAACAAATGTACAAAGATTTGATGGAAATTTTAATCTTAATGAAGATATTGATAGTTATTCTTATATGATAAATAATATAGTTTCTAATATATATTAAATAAAAAATTAATTAAATTAGATTTTAAATAAAATTTAATTTAATTAATTTTTAGGACGCTGAAGTGTGATAGCACTTAAATGTTTTTCTTAATTTATTTGCAAATTCTTCACAACTAAACCCTTTTTTTTGTTTTTACACTATGATGAATTACAGCTTTTCATCTGGGCGAAGCCTCTATTAGTAGGTAAGCTTTTTTTTTATAGTCCTAATAGTTTAAATTATTATGAGCCATACTAATATTAAAATATTCAATTTTTTTAACAAAAAGTTCTTTTTTATAAAAAAAATTGATACAAATAACTTATAATTATATATTACTCATGGAGATAAATTTAACGGATTTAAGAGATGAGGTCTTAAATATTATCCTAGAAGAACCTAAATTAATTAAATACTTTAACAACAATAAACCTATACCTGTTGACAAATTTAAGAACTATCTTATTAATGAAGAAGAAAATTTTACAATTAGAAAAGATAAAAAGAACTTTAAAAAAGATACTCTATCTAGAATCGCAGAACAAGATTCTGTTACACCTAGTGGATTTTATAGTACATTACGTTCTATTATGTTAGGAAAAACTAAAAATATTAATAATGATAAATATAATTATGTTAACCCTGTCCTAATTGTGATGTTTTTTAATCGTTTAGAAGATGATGGATTTGAATTTGTAACTACTATAAATGAATTTATGGAAATTAGACATACTAGTAAAGATATATCTGTTTCGCCAAAAATAATGGAAAGTTTTAAAATATTTATCAGTCTAATAACTGATAAAAATTTGGAGAATCTTTTACCTGAAATTAGAAAAAGAATTATTCTAAATATGATAGTTGGTAAATCATTAACAAATTTACCATATTGTAAATGTGATATTTATTGTAGGATTTCAGTAGGTCAAGTTCTGATGGTAAATCTTGAAAAGGGCTCTTTTAATAATGGTGATATTTTTAATAAAGATTCTATGGTTCTATCTCATTATGATACTATTATGTTACATTTTGATATTTCATCAAGTACTGAAAAGTTTATAAGTAAAGTAAAAGAAAGCTTGGCAAAAAAATCTTATTTTGAATTTAACGTAGGTGCTGTTTCATATTACCTTTCTCTAAGAAATATTGAACCAGCTTATTGTATGTTTTTTGCTAATGTATATGAAACTAGTAGTACACGAGGAATCCTTTTGAAGGATATTATAGAATTCATGAAACAAAATGACTTTAAAAATCCATTAAAATGTTTTAAGAAAGCTATTAAAGACGGTGACTTGGAAGAAAAAGATTTTAATCATTCAATCGAATCAGTATTAGAAGCAGTTAATAGAAAATCAAAAAAATTACCTAAGATTTATATAACATTTACAGGATTCCATAGTATTATGAATTATCCAAGAAATAATGATTGGGTATATGCTTCAATGGTTAAGAAATATTTTGCTGTTTTTACTGAAGGATATTTTGATTTTATAAAAAATTTTCTTGGAAATGTAAATCTTGAAAGAAAATATTGGAAGAATTCAAATAAACAATTAAGAGAATTTAATACAATTCATAGATTAGTAAAATATTCTATTTTAAAACATTTAGAAGAAAAAGTTAAAATGAAACAAACTGATATAACTTTACATCCTTCAATACCTATATTGGTAAAATCTGAAAATGATAAAGTTGCTATGCAAGGGTTATTAGAAAAAATTTATGGTTTAAATTTAAAAATAGGTCAAAAATTAGAAGAACATCCTGAATTTAATAGTATCATATCAAATGATATTAAATATCGTTTGAGTCAATTAGAATCTAAAGAATATATAGAGGGCTATAGAGTTATTACTGACAATGAATTAAAAAGTTTAATTTAATCTTAAAAAAAAATATATATCTTATTATATATGAAAACATTTAATAAGAAATATACTGAAACTAAAATTTACTATCTTTGTGCAATGTTAGTAATCATTGGATCTTTAAATTGGGGTGCTGTTGCACTAGGTACAAATGTTGTAGAAGTTATTGCAAATAAATTAAGAAATTACGAAGATTTACCTTATGAAAAAATAATTTATATGACTGTCGCTATGGCAGCTATAGTCCTAGCTACCAATAGAGATTTTTGGTTACCATTCCTAGGAGATTCTGTTTTACCTCATAATATGATTCCATTAAAAAATGTAAATAAATATGATACTGTTATAAAAGTTCCTGTTCCTAAAGGCGCAAAAGTAGCTTATTGGGCTGCTCATCCACATGATAATACACCTCGTGTAACTCAAGCTTATGGTGATTTTGGAAATGGTGGTGTAGTAATGGCTAAAGATGGAATAGCTGAACTTAAAGTTGTAAAAGGTTCTGGTTATATAGTACCATCTGGTAGATATATCGCTCCTCATGTTCATTACCGTGTACTTAATAATGAAAATGGTATGATGGGTCCTGTAAAAACAGTTCATTATTAAATTAATTCATTTACCAATCCATTTATAGCACATCCTGATGCATCAAAATGACCACCGCCACCATATTTTTTAGCAATTAGTGATAGATTAACCACTCCTTTTCCTCTAAGAGAGAATATAGTTTTTTTTCCATTAAAATGAAATATTCCTGCAAAATCTACATTAAAATTATTAACAATGTAACTACCTAGGTCACTTCCAAAAATAGGACAGTTTACGTAAGCAACTTGATATGTTCTTTCATTAAAATTATAAGATTTAATATACACTTTATTTTTAATAAAATTTATATTATCCATTTTTGCTTTATTTACAATTTTACCTAGACTTATTATTTCTGAAATATCATTTGTATCAAAAATTAATTTTTGCATTAATTCTACAGTAGGTTTCATGTGAACAATGCCATCAAATACATACATGTAATCAGGAAGTTGATTTAACCATAAGTCCCTATCATTAACATAATTAAGTATAGTAGGTGGAGGTATATCCTTATTAATAATTCTCCAAAGTAACATTGCCCCACAATATTCTTTATCAAGACAATAATTAGTTTCGGGTAGTATTTCTTTAAGAAACATAGCAGTAACATGATGATCAACTACAAAAACATTATTTTCTTGAATGAGAGGTTCCATAATTTCTATTGGAAATGAGAAATCTAGAAATAAAATATTTTTATTTAAAAGTATTTCTTTAGGAGTTTCATAATGTTTAGCCGGAATTAATTTTTTACCTGGATAATAATGGTTATAAATAGCAGCAGCTGACATACCATCATGACAATTAGCATGATAGATTACAATATCAATATTATTTAAATATTTTAACATTAGTTATAAAAAATAAACATTTTATCAATTTTTTAAAAAATTGATAAAATCAAGTAATCTGTAATATAATGAAATATTATTATATATTTATGATTGTATTTGGTTGTATAATAGTAGCAATATGTGCAATAATATATTTTCTAAAATTAATTCATCAAGAAATAGACAGACGAGTTGGTAATGGATATGACCCTCCTGATAACAAAGTTTAATCTTACATTTTAATGCTAATAAAAGGAGTGATGTAACTGTAAAAGGTAGGTACGAATAAAGATTTTAATTTATAAAGACTAGGGTCGTAGAAGAAATAATTAATAGGATGGTTAATAACAGGAACATAAGTTGCAGCTCTTCTGTAATAATCACTACTGTCGTCCATAACTTCATCAAGATCTTCTTTTGTTATTTCACCACCTCTTTTATTAATATCATCTTTAAATTTGTTAATACTTTTTACCATACTTTGATAACTTTTTTTTTCGTTTTTAATAGAGATAGGTTTGATGCTGAACTTAACATCTTCACCGTTTCTAGCTTCTTTTGTTTGAAAACTGTAATATTTACCTTTACCAGAAGAACCTTTTTGGATAGTAAAATTAAATTTAGGTAAGTTATTGTTAAAATGTTCAGATAGATTTGTGTAAATTATTTTAGCAGCTTCAACAGAATTTTTGGCTTTAACTTTAGTTCTCATATCACCTTCAATATGAGGATTAATCAATTTGTAAGAATTTGACATATATCATACTCTAGAAAAAATTTAAATAATTTTTTTAAATTATTCTATCTTCAAAATCTATTTTTTTATCTAAATAAATAAAAACATCTGTACCACAATTAAGTTTAGGATTAACTATAATATCACCTTTAAAATATTTAGCATACACTTTAGCTAGAGGTAGACCAAAACCAAAACCTCCTATAATAAATTCCCTATCAAAATCATCTATTTTTTCAGTTGAATAAGAGTAGGTTAGGACTTTATTTATATCATTGTAAGAGAAACTGTCACCTTTATCTGAAACCTTTATAACCAATTCACTTTCAGAATTAAACATGTCTATTACTATAGGCTCTTTATCCAAGATATCTTTCCTATTATGTGCTATTACCGAATTTTTTATAACTTCATTAAGAATATAATAGATATGAGATGGTAAGTAATGAATATTAATATCATCAGTATTATTAATAAGAAATATTGGTTCTTCATTAAAATTTCTTTCTGATAGTACAGAAATATCTGTTAGACAATCTTGTAAAATATGTTTAACATTACACTCATTAAAAATACTATTTTGATGATTAGTTATCTCAAAATTTTGTAAAATTAAAGTTCTAATTCCAATACGTGAAATGAAAAATTTATTTAATTCCTTGTTAAGATATTTATCATCAATAATATCAACAGTATAACTATCTCGAATAAGACTTATTCCATTAGATATATCAAATTCTAATCTAGAATGATTATTTTTTATATCTAAAAGTAATCTTGAAAATTCAACATAATTTTTTTTATCAAGATCAAAATTATCTATTTTATCTAATGAATCATCATATAATTTAATGACAGTTTTAATAGGTTGTGTCAAAGGTAATCCATAAGATAAATTGAGTAGATGATAAATTCTATGAGATAATCTAACAGATAATTCTTCCTTAATAAATTTGTTGTTATAGAAAATATTTTGATTATTAAGATTAAAAGATGAACGATGGAGAGTACTAAGAGATAAAGGAGTGATAGGTTTATTTAAGAATTTTTTAAAAGTATTTCTTAACATTGAACAATTAGACATTATCTTTTTAATTAATTAAAGTTTTTGTATTTTATCCAACGGATTCATTATTACTTCTTTAAATATATATGTTTAAATTTGAAAATTTCTATATATTTTTTTATAAATTAACAATGATATCAATTAAAAAATTGATATTATTATTTAAAGGTTATTATATTATTAAACTAATGGTAAACGTATTTAGACTTCAAACGACACAAGGAGCTTCTATCAAACAGCTAATAGAATGCTTAGCTCCTCTATTAACAGATGTAAATTTTACTTTTACACCTAAATTTATAACTAAATCAACTACTGATAGTGAAGAATCTTCACAACAAACAAAAACAGGTGGAGTGATTATTAAGGAAATAAATAAACAAAGTACAATTTTAGTTCATTGTAAACTTGATGCTGATAAATTTGATACTTATGAATATAATTATCATAAGAAAGAACTTCAAATTGGTATCAGTCTATCTTATCTAGTAAAAGCTTTAAAATGTATGAATAATTTTGATAACATGACATGGGAAATTGATGATGAAAATTTGAATGAATTATCTATTATTTTTGAAACTAAAACTAAGGATAGAGTTGAATTCAAAAAATTTAGACTTAATCTAATGGATATTGATAATGAAAATCTAGAAATTGAACCCGTAAATTTCTCTTACCTTGTTATCATGCCATCACATGACTTTCAGAAATATTGTAAAGATATGTCATCTGCAACAGATAAACTTGAATTAATTTGTAACAAAGACAAGTTAATTTTTAGAGGAAAGGGTGATCTGGGTTCAGTTGAATTCGTAACTCAAGAAAGTTTAGGAGGTTTACAAATTCAAATGACTTCTGAAGAAAATATTATAGTTCAAGGTATTTATGATTTAAAATATTTATCCATATTTACAAAATGTACTACATTATGCAACAATGTAAATATGTATCTAAAAAATGATTATCCGCTAGTTATTGAATACTCAGTAGCAGCATTGGGAAAAATTAAACTTGTTTTATCACCAAGTAATGGTAAATAATTAACTTTTATCAGGATTATTTGCAATATAAATAATTTCAGGATTATATTCTTCAAATATAATCTTATTTAAAGAGTCGATTTTTGATTTATTTTTACTACTATTCCAAATTTTAATGACTACTTTATCATTTTTTTTTAAACAAATAGATAAGCCATTGATATTTTCTTTATCTGGTGAAATTTCATCTACAACTAAAAGAATTGATAACATTTCCCAAATCATTTTACAATTATCTAAATTTAACTTGAAAGACCAACATCCACCATTGATATTATCCTTGTCTTCCCATCTAGGGGTTATATCATTTTTCATTAAAAAGAATTGTTTTCCAAGTAATCCACCTATTTTATCCCAATTATTATACAACTCCCAAAATGATTTCTCATTATTAATACTACATAATACCTTGTATCCTGATAATTTCCAGTTATCTTTTTCATAATGGCACCATAATTTATATGTATTGTTAAATTCCATTTTAATATAATAAATAATATTGTTTTAAATAATAATAAATATTACTAGTAATGATATATCAAAAACTTGTACCTATTTATTTGTATATGAGAGGATTTGTAATGAAATTTATTTTTGGAAAGATAACTATGATTAATTTTAGACAAACTTATTATCCAATAAATTTTTATTTACCTTTTTTATTTACCTTCTTTCTAGAATTTTTTAAACTAAATTATGTATATTGTAATGATAATATATATCACTATCAAGACTATGTTAATGATATTAAAATGTTACCTCCTATTTTATCTTTTAATATAGATGGAAAAGATGTAAGTAATATAATAAAAAATTTTAAGAGTAACGTTCCTATTGTTTATTTCTTATATTATTGTAAATTATTAAATACAAAAAATACTGAAATAAAATATTGGGCAGACGGTTCTATTATAGATAAACAAATTAAAAATATAGAATCGTATAATAGTTTAAATGATATTTTTTGATTAATTTCTAACTTATATGTATATGAAAATAGAATTTAATCAAAAAATATTTATAATTATTTTAATTACAATAGGAATATATTATTTAATGTCATATCGAGAAAATAAAATTTGTTTAGATGATAATTACTTGGAAGAATTTATAAAACAAAATAAATTAAAAAAAAAAATATATAATTCTATATTTAAAATAAATAAAAATTATTACGATGATAATAAAATCACTTTAATAAAATTTTTAAACAAAGAGGGAAACGATGAACAGAATATTATTATTAAAAATATTAATACTATAATGAATAATAATAGAAAATATGATATTTATAATGATTATAATATAACAGAAAATACAACATTGGGACAGATAAGAAATTCTTGGTTACAGGATAATATTTTAAATAAATTTATTTGTGAAACTGATAAAAAAAAAATAGAAATTTTAAATAATTATTTTATATCTTTGATTACAGCATCATATGTCAAAATATGTACCAAAGAAGCTCTAATATTACAATGTTCTGAATTAGTTAATAAGAGTTTAAAAAAAGGCGGTGAAGAGGAAGAGAAGAAAGATATAGCAGATGAGTTAACTAAAGATAAAAAACAACTTTCTAAAATAGAAGATAAAGTTGATAAAGTAATAGAAAACATGACTAACTTTATTAGTATAAATACAGATAGAAATTTAGTAGAAAATTTAGAAAACACTAATATAGTAGAATTTGAAGTAAATAATTTAGAAAAGATTTTACAAAATGTAAATACATCTAGTTTTGGAGATTTAGAAAAACCATATTTAATAAAATATATTAATATGTTTGAAAAGAAATTTAATAAAACTTTTGACTTTAAAACTTTAAATAATATAGTAAAAATAGTTATATTTATTGTACCAGATTCAATAAAATTAGCTAAACAAATTAAAGTTTTATCTAGAAGTGATAAGAGAAAAATTAAATTAGTTAAAAAATTCATTCCATTAAGAAGCCTGTTTTATAAATTAAAACATTTTTTTAAGCAATTATCTTATTATAATATAGTAGATGCTTACATTAAAGATCCTGAAGATAGAGAAATAGCAATGTCATGTTGTCAATCAACTCAAGATGAAAATAAATGTTTTAACTTTTCTAAAAAACGTTCAATGTCTGAACCAATTATAATGGGTTTCTATACAAATGAAAAAGAATCTATTGGATATATTAAAGAAAGTAAATGTCTTCTTCCATCTAGAAGTGATGAAGTTGATATTCAACAACAAGAATTATTTAATGTTTTGAATACAAATAATATTTTTAATAGTTTTTCAAGTGATATAAAAAAAACTTATATGAAAGATATGATAGACTATTTAAAATATTTTAAAATTAACATTAAAAATGGAAATGTTACCATAGGTGATTTATTACAAAATATTAAACCTAATTTGAAGAAGGGTTTAAAAGATAAGTATAATAATATCCCTAAATTGAACAAAAATAAAATTAATGAAATATTTAGTTATAATAATAAATATGTAAACAAATTAATTAATAGGATTAATAAAGAAAATAATATAGATAAATTAGAAAATATAATGAAAGCAATTAAAAGTAATTTTGATTTTAGAAGTTTAAGTGATATTGATAGAATAAAATATTCTATGATTTATTTATTAAAATTAAATTATATTTTTACTAGTTTAGGTCTAACTAATACAGAAGCTAATAATATGATAAAACAAATCTTTGTTATTCAGGAAGATAAAACGTTCGAAGAAATATTTGAAAAATCATTGATAAATAAAAGATTCCATAGTATTATAGTAAAAACAATCGCAGATATGTTAATTAAAGATAAAAATATTGTAATTAAAAAAACACTCACACCTAAATCAAATGTAATGTCTATAATATTTAAAAAACTACTATTTCCAGTTAATTCAGAACTTAATATATGTAATTCTTGGAAGGATGTTTTAGATATTCATCGTAGAGAAAGAACAATTAATCCTGATAATTACTTAGAATTAAAAAATAAAATAATTAAATTATGTAATTCAAAAGATAGGAAATTTGAATCTTTAAAAAGCGATAGAAAAATAACAATTGAAAAAGAAATAAAAATTGCTGAAATTAAAGATGTTAATAATGTTAAACATAAAATTTTATTCAAAGAAGATAAAAATAAAAAAGTAATTGTAAAGAAAATCGATGGGAAATATATTGAGACTGGTAAAGTTATTTTAAAAAATAACCAAATTTTAGACAAAAATAATAAGATTGATAAAAAAGAGATTTTAGTAGACAATAGTAAAGGGGAAAAAATTAAGATACCTATAGTTAAATCAGAGGTAAAAATTAATAATGAAAAAGTATTAGATAAAATAGAAGAATTACCAGATATAGGATTATATATAGTAAAGGCAGAAGTGATTGATATAAATAAAATGAAGAAGAACTTGGCTATTTATCTTAGACGTGAAAAAGATTTTGATAAATATATATTTTTAGACGATTATAATCCTGAGTATATGCCAAAATATACTATGGATGAAAACTTTAAATTTTACATTTATAATAAATTATATACTAAGAACCGTGTAAGACTTTTAGGAATAGATAAAAAAGAAATTACAGTAAAAATTAAAAATAAAAAATTAAAAGGATTTAAAATTATTAAAAAAGATCTAGTTAGAGAATATAAAAGTTTTGATAAAGATGTTTCTAATGTTTTAAAAAATAAATTATTCCATTTTTTCGGCAAATTCAATTAAATATAAATATTATTTAACAAATAATTTTTATATTATATAAATGATATTTATTCTATTAAGTATTTTTCTAAATTTATTAGTATATTACTTTATATATAATTTGTGGGGCTTTATTATAACTAATGCTATTATGGTAATCATAAAAACAATTGATTATAAATATCGTAATATTTTATATATCAAAATGAAAAATAACTCTTTTTTTAATAATAAATTGATATACTTGGAAGAAAAAGACCATGAAATAAAGATGAAATTGATGACGTATTTATTTAGCTATCTACAGAGAAATATTATACCATTAGTTAGTAATATGGAAAAAGTAAGGAAAGAAGAAGTTATAGAAGATTATGTTTCTACTGTATTTAAAAATAAAAATGATGAAGTAAATTTTTTAAATGGCTTAGAAAAAAATTTATTATAAAATTTTATCATTAATTATTTTATCTGAATAATCTATAATAAAAAATATTCCTTCAACAGAGCCTTTATTTATAATAGTATGTCGAATAGTATTATTTAATTCTACTACACATCCTTCATCGATAGTATGCGATTCCCATTTATTTTTGTAAAAAAAATTAAATAGCATGTTTTTATTAGATTGTATGGCTAAAACTATTCTGCGATGATTATTATCAATGTTAATTAATTGTTCCTGGTTGTAACCTTTTTTATATAATATAAGATTACATTTAGCAATATTGCCTAATTTTTTTGTTCCAAAAATATACCTAACTATTAATCTGATATATTTTTGATATTTTTTAAAATATTCTGTTTTGAAATATTTTGAACAATCTTTATTAGTATATATAAATTTAATTATTTGTTTATGGGTTAAATTGTTGATAAATGCATTTTTAAATCCATTAATAGGGTAGTAACCTAATTTTCTTATAGTATCTGTTTTTTCATATGTAAAAAGTCCAGGAAATTTAATAATTATATTTTTAACTTTATTTGTAATATATTTATAACCTCCTGAAAATGTTAAAGAATTTATATAACTTTTAATGGGTAGATCTCTTAACCATCTTAATCTATTAGTAATAAGATTTACACATGCTAAACTAGCAGAATGGTTTCCTCTAGAACCCAAATAATTTACACCAACAAATGCAAATTTATTTATAATAAACAAACCTCTAATAAAAACCTTATTATTTTTAATAAAATTAAATGAGAATAAAATTAAATTTTGATAAGTTTTCTCATTAAAGTAACATAATTGACCCAAGTCTGGATTTAAATATAGGAAGCCATCTTCCCAAAAAACTAAATTTCTAATACTATATCCTAATCTTTTATAAGATTTAATTTTATTATGGTTATTATTCATATCAAATAAACTAACACTACTAACCTCGTTAGATTCTATTGCAACATATATTATATTATTTTTAAGAGCTAATGAACTAATTTTTTTTTTGTCATTACAAAGTTGAATCTCTTTTTCAACCTTTAAGGAAATTGTGTTGTATTTAAATAACATATTAGAATCGGAACAAGTGTAATAAAAATATTTATCGTCTAATGATTTTATCATAGAACCGATAATATTACCTTTAATTTTAATCATGGTATTTTTAGAGTCGAAAATTTTTAAATAATTATCAGAATATTTTCTATATTCTGGTTTACATATTGTAATTACTTTATTATTAATAACTAAAGTTTCAAAATAATCATCAGGACATTCAAACGATTTAATGTTATTTTCCTTTAAATTATAAATTAAAATATTACCATATGTTGCAATAATTATATTCATCCTATAATAGATTATAAAATATTTTATATTATTATAAAAAAAATTGATTTAAGAATTTTTATTCTAAATAGTTAATATATTATGGCAGATGTTAAACAAAAAGATTTAGATGTTGTAGTAGACTTACTTTTAAATCAAAATAAGTATCTATATCAACATCTATTTAACTCGTACCATCAATTTATTGAAGAAATAATTCCTTACAGCTTAGGAAGAAATATTAATACTTTTTATGAAAATATAGTAGATGATAAAATCTATTCACATGGATTCAAAATAGATGATATTAGCATTAGACCTTGTGAAAATAACAATAATATCATTTTTCCTAATGATGCAAGAAAAAATCACTTAAATTATTTCGCTTCAATTGTTGGTAAAGTTACTCAAGTAGTTCAAATAGAGGACTTGATAACAGGTGAAAAAAATATTAAAACTGTAGGTGATATTAACCCTAATATAATTGTTGCCTCTGTACCAATTATGGTAAAGTCTAAATATTGTACTACTAATATAAAAAAAGATCTTCATGGTGAATGTAAATATGAACCTGGTGGTTATTTTATAGTAAATGGTCAAGAAAAAGTAGTGATGAGTATTGAGTCAATGACAACTAATAAAGTGTTAGTCTATTCAAAAAAAGATTCTTCATATAAAGGCGGTTATTATTACAGTGCTCAAATTAACTCGAGGGTTAATGACTGGTCTGATAATCTACAAATTGTAACAATTAGAAATAGAAAAGATGGTGTGATTACATTTAAATCAAGTCAATTTGCAGAGTTACCTATAACTATAATTTTACGTGCTTACGGTATAGAATCCGATAAAGATATTGTTAATCTTATTACTAATGATATGAAAGATAATAGGATGGTAAATATGTTAAGAACAAGTTTATCAGAAAGTTATGATGATATGGGAAATGAAATAAAATCAAGGGAAGATGCTATGAACTATCTTATTAGTAAATTAAAGTATAATAAAAGAATTAGTATTACTAATGAAGAAGTAGCAGAAATCCAAAGGAAGATTCTTCTTAATAAAATCATGACTCATGATATTCTTCCTCATCTTGGAGAAGATACAGATAAAAAAGTTATTTTTATTGGATTTATGATTAAAAGATTACTTGAAGTAATTTTAGGAAGAGAAGAACAGGATAACCGTGATGGTTTTATGAATAAACGTGTAGAACCACCTGGTGTTCTTCTAGGACAAATATTTCGTCAAAATTGGAAAAAAATGTTATCTGAAATTGGTAAAAACTTTAAGAAAAGAAATAAAAATGATGGCGAACCTATTAATGTAGTAAATATGATAAAACCTATTGTAATTGAACATGGAATTAAAACAGCTCTTTCTACTGGTATTTGGGGTATTCATAAAAGTAAAAAAGGTGTTGCTCAATCCATTATTAGACTAAGTTGGTTAAAAAGTCTAGCTGAACTTAGAAGAGTCATGGCTCCAAATCCTGATAAATCAACTTCTGGTGTTGTTGGTATTCGTATGGTTGATAACAATCAATTATTCTTTATTTGTCCAGTTGAAACTCCAGAAGGAGGGAAAATTGGTATTACAAAGCATTTAGCAATGTCTGCTACTATATCTTTACAAAATACAGCTCAAAAAGAAATAATCAATAATATGATGGATAAGCGTGATGACTTTGTAAAAATTACTAATGTACCATTTAATATGATGAACCGTTATTGTAAGGTATTTATAAATGGTGATATTGTAGGATTAACTAAAAAAGGGTTAGATTTATATAATTATTTAAAACAAGAAAGAATGAATGGTAAGATTGATAAATTTACTTCAATTGGATTAAATTATAGAAGACGTGAATTATTTATTTGGTGTGATGGTGGAAGGTTAATTAGACCACTTCTTCGTGTTGAAGATAATAAACTAATATATAACAAAAAAATTTTTGAAAAAGCTTTAAAATATGACAATTCTATAGAAATTAGTAAAGGATGGAAATTATTAATGAATGAATTTAAGAATGTAGTAGAATATGAAGATGTAGAAAGTGCACAATATCTTATGATTGCTCCTAAACTTCTAGCAGTTGTAGACAATCATAAAAAATTTACCAATAGTAAATCTAAGAGAGGTAAAAATATGTTAAATAGATATGGAGATAATCGTTTTGTAAGGTATACACATTGTGAATTACATCAATGGTTAATGACAGGAACACTCGTATCAAATATCCCATTCGCAAATCATAATTATGGTGCTAGAAATATTATTGTGTTTTCACAATCAAAACATGCAATTGGTGTTTATCTTACAAGTTATAAAGATAGGATGGATATTAGTGCAGTACTATATCATCCTCAAGTACCTATTGTTCAAACTAAAGGGATGAAATATAATAATTCATTAGACATGCCTTATGGTGAAAATGCAATTGTAGCAATTATGAGTTACACTGGTTATAATCAAGAGGATTCTCTTATCTTTAATCAAAGTGCGATTGATAGAGGACTTTTTAGAGCAGATACTCTGAAAAAATATTTTTCAGAAATTGTTAAAAATCCTTCAACTAGTCAAGATGATGTTTTTATGAGACCAGATAAAAATAAAGTAACTGGTATGAAACAAGGTAATTACGATAAACTAAACGATAAAGGATATATTGAGGAAGAAACAGAAATTGTAAACGGAGATATAATTATAGGTAAGGTTTCTCCAATTCAACCTACTGGAAACAACGATAAGGTTTTTAAGGATAGTTCAGAAATTTTTAAATCTAATGTAACAGGTGTAATCGATAGAGTTCATACTGGAATTTACAATAATGAAGGTTATGAATTATATAATGTACGTGTTAGGGAAGAACGTGTACCAATCATCGGTGATAAGTTTTGTTTGAAAGAAGATACACAAATTTTAACTGATTCTGGTTGGAAAAAAATAAGTACAATAGATATAAAAAAAGATAAAGTAGCAACAATTGATAAAAACCGTAGTTTATATTATATTAATCCATCAGAAAAATTTGAGTTTGATTACGATGATGAAATGTTTTATTACAAAAATAAACATGTAATGATTGATTGTACTATGAATCATAAGCTATATGTTAAGCTTAGATGTAAAGAAAATTATGAATTAATTAAAGCTAAAGATTTAAATAAAAGACAGTGTCAAGTGCTAAAAAATTGTATTAATAATAAAAAATCAAAAGAATTTATAACTATAAATAATATTAAGTATAATACTAATTCATTCTTACGATTAGTCGGTGCTTATATATCAGATGGAAATGTTAATAACAATAAAGTTGTAATCAGTTGTGTTAAAGAAAGAAAAATTGATTTTTGTAGAAAATTTCTAAATGAATTGAATATTGATTATCAATATAAAGATGATAAAATTCAGTTCATTAATAAGGATATTTCAAATTATTTGAAAAATATGGGGAATAATGCATTATCTAAAAAATTAAATAGTGATTTATTAAATCTATCTGAAGAAGAATCTAAAATTTTATTAGATAGTTTATTACAAGGTGATGGACATACTGATAAAAGCGGATTTAGTAGATATACCACTATTAGCAGTGAGCTAGCAGATAATGTGACAATATTAGCATTTAATTCAGGTTATTCTTCTCATATTAAAAAAGAAATAAATAAAAATATAACTAGATGTGGAATAAGAAATTTGGGAGAAAGAAAAGGTCAATTTATTAAAGTTACTCAAAAACATGATGTTTATCGAGTAAGTATAATTAGAAAACATAATAATGCTTGGATGTTCAAAAAGGATAATCCATCTAATATATATAAAACTTATCATTTTAAAGGTAAGGTTTACAGCATTGAAGTTCCTGAGTCGCATATTTATTATATGCGCAATGATAAACTATCACCTCCATTATGGATAGGTAATAGTAACAGACACGGTTAACTGGCCGTAAAGTGTGTATGCAAATACATGCTAGTCACTGTATCAAGTGGCTAAGCGTTCAAATTGCGGGAACGTCCTAAGTTATTAACTACTAAGTTAGATAGGAAACTATTTAATGGCTAATGGTAACTACATTAGATATAGTAAAAAGGTTAATAATAATTGGTTTTAAAAACCAAAATAGGGATAACCCGCAGCCAAGCTCCTAAGATTTATTACTTGTAATATTTTATGGAGAAGGTTCAACGACCATACGGACGTTGGGTATATTGAATTGATGATAAATATATTCGTTTTACGAATCGATTAATCTGATATTAAATTTACCTCAAGATATGGTCTAGCCCCACAGGTAACTGTGCCACATTGTGTAGTCCAGATATGTTTTGATATATAATTATTATATTCATGTTATGAATAGAAAATAATTTTAGCATATTTGGCCGAAGATATGGGTTAACTTATTATTTAAATACATTATTGTATTCTATAATTTGTTATGGTATTTCGCAAAAAGGAACTCTAGGTATTGCCTTACCCCAAAAAGACATGCCTTTTACAAAAGAGGGTATTATTCCCGACCTTATTCTAAATTGTCACGCACTTCCTAGTCGTATGACTATTGCTCAACTAGCAGAGTGTCTTGCTAGTAAAGTAGGAGCTATTCAAGGAAGGTTTATAGATGGAACACCATATGACGGAACAGATTTAGATATTACTAAACTTCCTAAAATGTTAGAAAAATTAGGATATGGTCCATATGGTAATGAAACATTATATTGTGGTATGACAGGAAAGAAAATTAAGTGTCAAATCTTTATTGGTCCAACCTACTACAATCGTCTCAAACATATGACACTTGATAAAGTTCACGGACGTTCATCTGGACCTAGACAAGCTCTTACAAGACAACCCTTAGAAGGTCGTGCACGTGGCGGTGGTCTTCGTGTAGGTGAGATGGAAAAAGATTCCATGGTTGCTCATGGAGTCAGTCAATTCTTAAAAGAACGTATGATGGAATGTTCAGATATTAGTAAAGTTTATGTGTGTGACAAATGTGGTGTACTCGCTACTAAGGTTATTGATAAGAACTTTTATACATGTCATAACCCTGATTGTATGAAAGACCCTAAAATTTCTGCAATTACAATTCCTCATGCATGTAAATTGCTCTTTCAAGAGTTAATGAGTGTAAATATTCTTCCTAGAATTAAAACAGAAGCATCTATTTACGGAGATAATCTTTAATTTATAAAAATTTATAAAATTTCATTAAAATAATCAATAAGATATTGAGCTATAGTAAAACTAAAAGTTAATTTAGGACCTATAGTACCTACTTTAGGTATAACGCCTTTAAAGAAACTACCGGGACCTTCATGTTTAAGCATATCTTTTATAATTTTAAATCCATTTTCTGCCTTACCAAATTCCTGTGCTTGAATTCTAGTCTTAATAACATCCATAGGAGAGGATACTATAATACATGCAGTGGAAGCTAAAGAAGAAGTTATGAAATGTTGATACAAACTAGCTTTATCATTAATTTCTAATCCAAAAATTTTTGATTTAAAAAAGGTTGAAGCACCAAATAAAGTAAATGAACCAGGTGCATTTCTTAAAGCGGTCCATCTCCAACCAGCATAGAGATTAAACCTTTCTTTTTTTACGAGGTCCATTATTCCTTTATTACTTAATGCTTCTGGATTAACTTGACTTTTAATCTTTAATATATCAAGTGGAAGTAACGCTATTTCTCCTATTCCAATAAGAGACCCAGAAACTGCACTAATCATTACCTTACCATTATCTTTACCAAAACTTTTTTCAAATGTAGATAGATGGTTATTAAGAAAATAATTTTTAAGAGTATTTTGACCAGTATACTTATAAATTCTTTGAGTTATTTTATAACTAGTTGCGAATCCTAATCCAGGATACAGCGTAGGTATCCCTCTAATCCATCCTTTATTGTGATGTTCTCGGAAGATGGTTTGTTTAAGATTACTAGTATTTACATTGGATTTATTATTCATTAATCTTTTTGCAATTGTATCTACAGGATGAAATAAACCAATCTCAAAAACTCCGGAAACACTAGAGCCTAATAAGCTGGGAAAGATACTTTGATTTTTCTCAATCTTCATTATTAAAGTTGATTTAAAATTTAATAAATTTTTTTATACAAAATATTATGAATTATATTTTACCATTTATCTGTAACTACTATTTCTTTATTTATCTGATTTTCTCCTACACTAATAACATCTTGATATAATTCTTGATATTCTTCACTCTCTATATCAAGATTACTAAGTTTTTTCATCTTCCCAATAATATCATCTTCTTCAAAGTAAATCATTTCTTCAAGATGTTCTATGATATTATTACTATCAAGATTTTCATATAGGCGGTTATATTCTTCCAACTCCATATATCTAGGTTTAGTTCTAGTTAACATTAAGGGTAATTTTAACATATTTGGATAATTAGCAATAACCATATTTATTTTATTTTCAGTATCTATATTAAGGTATTTTAAACATAATTTAGTAATTGGAGTAAATTTACTATCATGATTAGAGTCATACCAAATTAAACCATGAGCTAAATAAATATTTGAAACTATATCTGCCATTAATCCAGAAAGCATTTGTTTACTTTTAATTTTACCACCCAAAACTGCGATAAAATTAGACAAGTTAGCAAATCTAACAATATTATTTTCTAAATTTTTAACTTCATTATTATTATTTCTAGAAACCAATGTTTTGAAATAATTTCTAGTAACATGACCCATCATTTTTTTAAAATTTGTCTCAAACATCTTTATATCATCTTTCATAAAAGATAAAAATAAATCAAAAATATGTGAATGGGCATTATTTAATCCTTGACCAAAAATCATTAATGAACGTGTTAAGGTATTACTTCCTTCTACTGTAATACCTATAGGAGCACTCAGATAAAACTTTTCCATAAAATTATTAGGTCCTACTATAATACCACTTCCTGCATAAATATCCATACCATGATTAAGAATAGTTCTACCTCTTTCAGTTGCTTGTTGTTTCATGATTGCACTGATAACAGCTGGTTTCTTCCCAGTATCTAACATATGATTAGTGTAAGTAATATTAGCATTAATTAACCAAGTATTAATTAACATATCCATAAATTTTTCTCTAACCCCTTCCATTTTATGAATAGGAATTTTAAATTGATTTCTATGATTAATATAATGATACATTCCAAAAGTTCCAGTAAGATTACCTCCATTAGCACTGCAAGGTAAACTAATTGCTCTCCCAACTGAAAGACATTCCATTAACATTTTCCAACCATTTCCAGCCATTTTTTCACCTCCAATAATCTTATCTAGAGGTATTCTAAGGGTACCTTTTAAAGTTCCATTTGGAAAATCAACATTTAATGGTTTATGATAGGTTGTTTGTTCTAATCCCGGAAATCCACGTTCAAGCAAAGCTAAGGTAACACCTTCTTCACCTTCTTTAAGTAGGTTATTAGGGTCAGTGAGATTAAATGCTACACCTACAAGATTAGCAATGGGAGCTAAAGTAATATATCTTTTATCAATTGTTACTTCAATAAATCTAGTTCCGTTGGTATCTTCTAATACTACTCCAGTATCTATATTGCCAGTTGCATCACTACCATTATTAGGACCGGTGAGACCAAAACAAGGTATATATTTTCCACAAGTTAAACCTTCCAGATACTTATCTTTTTGTTCTTCAGTTCCATAATGAAGTAATAATTCTCCTGGTCCAAGACTATTTGGTACCATAGTACTAATTCCTAAAGCAGGGTTATAACTAGCTATTTTAGTAAGAACTTTACCTTGATTTATAATCGATTTTTTATTACCTCCTAATTCTTGGTCTATTATAAATCCTAAAAATTTGTGTTTACCTAAAATTTTCATTACATCACGGTGGTATTTAAAATCATAATTACCATTTTTATTTAATTTATTGACTGATTTAATTACTGACGGTGTTATATAATCAATCAAATCTTTATCATAATCTAAATCAACTTTCTTTTTAAGATCGTTTAATTTGAATTTTCCAGAAAAAATATCACGATCTATTGCTACTCCTCCTGAACGCAGCGCTATCATCTCAGTTTGACTAATTTTAGGTATTATAGGTTTAATACGATTAAAAATAAAACGATACATATATATTCTATAGAAAGTTTTTTTTAATTAAAAAATTTTTAATAAATATTTAAAAGGATTATCTCAATTATATATATTGATGAATGCTATTGGATACATGCGTGTTTCCACTCCTAAACAGGAAATTAGTTTAGACCAACAAATTGAACAATTTACAGATTATTGTAGTAATAATAATTTGAAAATTGTAGATATAGTAACAGAAGTAGATTCTGCTTACTATCCTGGTCAAAATAAACTAGTATCTCTATTAAAATCAAATTTTAATACTATTATAGTAATCAAAAATATTTCCAGATTTAGTAGAAATTATCATTATATGATAAAATTATTACAACTAGTCATTCAAAATAATAACATTCTACATTTTATGGATGAAAAAATAATTTATTGTATTAGGAATCATCAGAAGTTTTTTAACATGATTTCTAAAATTGTTTTATTACGTCAGAAAGAGAGCGAGGTTAAAGTAAAAAATATTAATCTTAAAAAAGAGCATAATTGGGATTTTAGAAGTGGTAGATTTGGAAGGAAAGTAGTATATGATGGTAATATCAGAAAAATCATAAATGATGATAAAGAAATTGCAATTATTAATTTTATTAAGGCTCTTAAAAGAGAAACTAATAGTATTATCATAAATAATTATCTTAATGTTGTATTACCAGAAAATAATATTCCTATTGAGCTATTTGATGATAATGGAAAGATTACTAATAACCTTGATGTAAATAAATTAGATTACAATACTATTGCTAATATATTGAATTCTTACAATATAACTTACCGTGGTAAAAAGTGGAATATAAATAGTATAAATAAAATTATAAAATTATAAAAATATTTTATTTTATGTCAGTAAAATATATTTATATACTTGTATTATATATATGAACATTATTTGGTTCAATGATTGCTCTTACAGTAACAAAAATATGATTGGAGGAAAATGTGCTTCATTGGGAGAATTATATAATCTATCAACTAAATTAAATTTTAATATTAGTGATGGTTTTGCAGTAACAACTGCTTTTTATGATAATTTTATTAATAAAAACGACCTTTCTAATATGATTGAAACTATGATAAATGATTTAGATCTTAATGATATTAAAAAAATAAACCAAATAAGTAAAGAATTAAAAACTAAAATAATGAGCTCTAAAATAGATGATATTGTTATTGAAGAATTAAAAAAAAATTTTAATTTATTATTAAGTATGAAAGATGAAGCGTCTGTTGCGGTTAGAAGTAGCGCAGTAGCAGAGGATTTACCTAATGCCTCTTTTGCAGGCCAACAAGATACTTTTCTTAATGTTGATAATTTTACTGATTTTATTATATCATTAAAAGAATGTATTGCAAGTTTATTTAATGCTAGAGCTATTAGTTACAGAATAACTAATAATGTACCTATTGATATGATTAAAATTGCTGTTGGTGTACAATTAATGGTTAGGTCTGATATTGGGAGTGCAGGTGTATCATTTAGTATAGATCCAGAAACAGGATATGATAAAGCTATTGTAATAAATAGTAATTATGGTTTAGGTGAATCAGTTGTAAGCGGGATGGTTTTACCAGATGAATTTATTGTTGATAAAAGAGCATTAGAAGAAGATTATGCGGATCCTATTATAAAAAAACAATTAGGTAATAAAGAAACAATTTGTGTTTATGGTGAAAAAAGTAGTATAATGAAGCCATCTAGTGATAATATGAAAAACAGTTTTTCTCTATCAGAAGAGAATGTTATATTACTTGCATCATATGTATACAAAATAGAAAATGCTTATATGAATAATTTTGGTTGTCATGGAATTGATGTTGAATGGGCTCTGGATGGGATAGATAGTAAGATTTATATAATTCAAGCCAGACCAGAAACAATTCATTCTAATAGTGATGATTTAACATTAGAAACATATATCTTAAAACCTGAAAAAATACCAAAAGTATTATTAGAAGGTGTTAGTGTAGGATGTATGATTTCTAGTGGTAAAGTTAAAGTTTTAACTAGTCCAGATCAATATGAGATGTTTGAAAAAGGAGATGTTTTGGTTACAGATAATACTACACCTGATTGGGAACCTATAATGAAGAAATCATCTGGAATTATTACTAATAAAGGTGGTAGAACTTGTCATGCTGCTATTATAGCACGCGAATTAAAAATTAATGCACTAGTAGGTATAGGGAATGCTACTGAATTATTAAAAGATGATATTATAGTTACTATTGATAATAGTAAAGGAGAAGTTGGATATGTTTATCAAGATAAAATTAATTTTATAACAGAATCAATTAGCGTGAACAAAGATTTAAAATTACCAACAAACTTAATGTTTAACGTAGGAAACCCTGATAATGCTTTTAGTGCTTCACGAATTCCTAATACAGGTGTAGGTCTTGCTAGATTAGAATTTATTATAAGTAATCATATCAAAATACATCCTCTTGCTATTATCAACTATAATGAATTAAATAATTCTAAGGATAGTCAGAAAATTAAATTAGTAGAAACAATTAATAGTCTTGTTGGAGATATGAATCCAGAAGATTACTTTATTAAGACATTAGCTAGAGATGTTTCCAAAATAGCTAGTGCATTTTATCCTAATGATGTAATAGTAAGATTATCAGATTTTAAATCAAATGAATACAAAAATCTTGTAGGTGGTTGGTTATATGAACCAGATGAAGAAAATCCAATGTTAGGATGGAGGGGTGCTAGTAGATATTATGATAATAAATACATCAATGCATTCAGATTAGAATGTAAGGCTATCAGATATGCAAGAGAAAATATGGGAATGAAAAATGTGGTAGTTATGATTCCTTTTTGTAGAACTCCAGAAGAATGCAAAAAAGTTCTAGAATTAATGAGTAAATTTGGAATTCCAAGAGGAAAAGATGGTATGAAATTATTTTTGATGTGTGAAATTCCAAGTAATGTAATTGAATCAGATAGGTTTGCTCCAATGATAGATGGTGTCAGTATAGGTGGTAATGACTTGTTACAATTAACTATTGGTGTTGATAGAGATGGAGATAGAGTATCACATTTATCTGATCATACTAATATTAGTTATAGAAGAATGATAAGTAAAGCTATAAAAGATTATCAAAGTTTTGGAGTTAAAGTTGGTTTCTGTGGACAACAACCTTCAGATAGTATTGAATTTTGCCAATTCTTAATATCTGAAAATATAGATAGTATAAGTGTTATTCCAGAAAGCGGGATTAATGTGATTAATAAATTAGGTAATTTAAAGAAATAAAAAAATTTGATGATTAATCAGCCTAAAGCTATCTTTATGATATTAATGTCCGATTCTAATAATTCTTATGATAGTGATTCTTCTGTAAGTAGCTTTGAAGAGGTTGCTTCTGTTTCTATGAAAGGAGGTAAATCTAAAGCTACAAAAAAGACTACTACTAAAAAATCTTCTTCTAAAAAGAAATCAAGTAAAAAGAAAGTTAGTAAAAAGAGTTCTAAGAAATCAAGTAAAAAGAGTTCTAAGAAATCAAGTAAAAAGAGTTCTAAAAAGACTAAAAGTAAAAAGAATTCTAAATCGTCAAAGAAAAAGTCAAGTAAATCAGCAGATGGAAAGCCTAAAAAGAAGCGCGAACTAAATCCTATTATGAAAAGAATGAATGTTCTACGTAATGAACATATTGGTTCTCACATTGGAACAAAAGCTCCTATGAAAACTATTCCTCCATTCAAGCTTGTACTAGCAGAAGCGAGGAAACAGATGAAACTAAATGAAAAGGATAAAAATACAGTAGAAGTAGTAGACAAAGCTATTGAAATTTTCAATGCAACGCCTGCTAAATATTGTAAGTAAATTTTTTTAATATAATAATTATAAATTAATAATTATTAAATTAGTTTTTTATTTAATTATCTTAGTTTTAAATAAATTTTTTTAATAAATCTAAAATTTCTTTATCATCTTCAATAACAACTTTATTTTCCTTAGGTTCTGTAGTTAAAGGTATTTTTAATAATGTTAAAATAAATATTAATTTACCACTAACTGGACCTAATATAATAGTGTGTTTATTATGATCATGTTCATCACCATGAACATCTTCCTTTTTATCAGCATGACCATCAGTATTATCAGCATGACCATCAGTATTATCAGCATGTCCATCAGTATTATCAGCATGTCCATCAGTATTATCAGCATGTCCATCAGTATTATCAGCATGTCCATCAGTA